>Ga0209517_10001139_pt1 | contig 41591 bp, 47 predicted proteins | sample PeaSoiMetSII2010_FD_187695 | JGI IMG/M metagenome (GOLD analysis project Ga0209517, IMG submission 187695) | Peat soil microbial communities from Weissenstadt, Germany - SII-2010 (SPAdes) (version 2) | ecosystem: Environmental > Terrestrial > Soil > Wetlands > Peat | place: Germany...
ATCTGGTGCAGCACGCCATCGGGTCATGGAAACGGGCTCAGACCTTGGATCCAAACCAACCGCCGGAGAACTGCCTATGAACCACTAAACCTGACCCTTGACTTCGAACATGCCCATGTGAGCGGCCATTGGTCGGGCGATGGGATAGCGGATGCGAGGTCAGGCTAGTTTTTTCGAGTAGGAAAGCTTAAGCGCGCGGAGCTATTTTCCACGCAGCGCACCGCAGGCTCCCCAAAGCCGACCGTTTCATCCGCCGACGTTGATTGTCGGCGTCAGCGGCGGGGTTTGCGGCGGCGCCGCCATCATGGTCATGAACAGCGACAGCAGGTGAAAATTCTTCTGCGATACATCGTCATCCCCATTGATGTAATACCATTTATTGTTATAGCAATATGCAGCGTAAATCGGCTCCCCAGTCGGCAGGTGGTCGTCAACCTCGATCAATATATAACGCCTTAATTGGCCAAGTCTGCGGTTCATTTTCACGTGACAATCACTCAAGGCGTCACGAGGATCTTTCTCTCCGCTGCCGCATCTGTCTTCGTAATAGAAAAGTCCGCCAGGACGTTTTTGATTTGTTGGATCGGCCCAGTCACTAATCCATTTGCTGATATCGCTTGTAACTTTCTTAGCCCTGAGGATTTCTCTGCCACGAGCTCCAACGCATTATAATTTTAGCCTCGCAATAGCCACGCGGGGTGGCCGGGTAGCGGCGTGCCGCGATGAAGCGGCATACCTGGTTAGCGAGGCGGAAATGTCAATTGGATCAGAAGCTTATGATGCGCTATGCGGCGCCGTGCGGCACCAAATTTTTTAGCTCCGTAGTCAGGCGCTCTATCCAGTTGAGCTACGGGCGCGTATCGGGCTGACGGGCAGCCCCGAGGGCGGGAACAACTACTCTACCGAAGGCCCGGAAGGCAAGATCGAACGGGGTCCGGCCGCGATAGGGTTTGACTTGAGCCCCCGGCCGGCCTAATGCCGCGCGCTCCTGGGAAATGGACAAATGTCGAGCTTGGACACGGCCGAGATGCCCGCCGCGGCAGCCGCGATGTTGGAAGACGATCCGGCGGCGCGCCCAGTCGTGGCGTTGTTGCCGGGCGGGCATCGCCGTGCCGAGGGCGGGCATCCGTGGATCTATTCCAACGAGGTGCAGATGGATGCGGCGGCCAAGGCGATCGCGCCGGGCAGCCTCGTCACGTTGAAGCGCGCCCCCGTGTCGGGCACGGGGCAGGCTGGGCCGCCGCTCGGTGTCGCGATGTTCAACCCGCACCCGCTGTTGGCCGCGCGCCTACTCGACCGCGACGCCGCGCGGCCGATCGGCCGGCGCTTTATCGCCCGCCGGCTCGACCGCGCACTAAAACTGCGCGAGCGGCTCTACAAAAGCCGCTATTACCGGCTGGTCCATGCCGAGGCCGACGGCTTGCCGGGCCTGGTCGTCGACCGCTTCGGCCCGGTGCTGGTGGTGCAGGAGAACGTCGCCGGGATGGAGCGGCTTGAGCCGATGATCATCGATGCGCTTGCCGCGTTGGTCTCGCCTACCGCGATCGTGCTGCGCAACGACGCGCCGGCGCGCGTCTTGGAGGGCTTGCCGCAAGAGGTTCGGGTCGCGCTCGGCGCGGTCGATGGGCCGGTGGAGGTCGAGGAAGACGGCGCGACATTCCTCGCCGATGTGCTTGCTGGGCAGAAGACCGGCTGGTTCTTCGATCAGCGCGACAACCGCGCCTTTGTCGCCGGGCTTTGCGCCGGGTCGCGGGTGCTCGATCTCTATTGTTATTCCGGCGGCTTCGCGGTCGCCGCGGCACGCGCCGGGGCGGCATCGGTCACTGGCATCGACCGCTCGGAGGCGGCGCTCGCGCTCGCCGCCGAGACGTCCGAGCGCAACGGCGTCACCGGCATTTGCGAGTTCCGCCGCGCCGAGGTTTTCGCGGAAGCAGCAGCCCTCGCCGGAGCCGGCGAGCGCTTCGATGTCGTGATCGCCGACCCGCCCGCCTTCGCCCGCTCGCGGCGCGATGTGCCGGCGGCGCTGCGCGGTTATCGCAAGCTGGCGCGGCTCGCCGCAGGGCTGACCGCGCCGGGCGGGTTCGTCTTCCTGGCCTCGTGCTCACACAATGTCGGCGCCGCCGATTTCGCCGAGGCGGTGCGGCGTGGGCTTGCCGATGCCGGGCGCAGCGGCCGCATCCTCCGCGAGGCCGGGGCCGGGCCCGATCATCCGGTTCATCCGGCACTGCCGGAAACCGCCTATCTCAAGTCGCAGACGCTGGCTCTCGACTAAAAGCTTTGGCGGTCGCTTTTGCCGCCGGCATGGTGATGCGGAAAATCGTGCCGGTGCCGGTCGAGGCGACGAGCACCAAATCCCCGCCATGCAGCCGCATCAATTCGCGGGCGATCGCCAGGCCGAGGCCGCTGCCGCCTGGGCGCCCAGAAGCGGCGAACGGCCGGAACAGGTTCTCGCGCGCTCGCGGCGCTAGGCCCGGCCCGTCATCGGCGACCTCGATGGCGATGGCGTCGTCCTCCCGCGTGGCGGTGACGCGCAAGCGATGCGCGCCGGCCTCGACAGAATTGCGAGCCAGGTTCAACAGCACCCGGTAGATCTGGTCGCGGTCGGCCTTGAGGGTGAGCTCGGCCGGCGCGTCGAGTTCGATCGAAGGTCCGTTGTCGGGCAGCGCCAGGCCGGGCTCGATCTCGTTGAGCAGCGGCCGCAGCTTGAACCGGCTCGGCGCGAATGGCGGCGCGCCCTCGCGCGAAAAATCGAGGGTCTGGCCGCACAGCGCGATGGCGCGGTCGATCGCATCGATGAGGCGCGGCGCCACCCGACGCACCTCGGGCGCGGCGCTGGTGGTGAGGCCGTCGGTCACGAGGCGCGCCGTTGCTAGGATGTTGCGCAAATCGTGGTTGATCTTGGTGACCGCGGTGCCGAGCGCGGCGAGCCGGGCGCGTTGCCCCAGCGCCTGCCGCACTGTCTCCTGCATCGCCGCCAACTCTTTCTCGGCGACGCCGATCTCGTCGCGTCCGCCGCGCGGGATAATGACCCGCGACGCGTCTTCGGGGTCGTGGCTGAATAGCGCCATGCTGGCGGTGATCCGGCGCATCGGCCGCACCAGTAACCATTGCAGGCTCAGATAGACAAGCGCCGCCGCGATCAGCGACAGGATGATCGAGAGCTGGAAGATGCGCCCCCCAAATTGCCACATCTCGGCGCGTAGCGGCGCCTCGTCGAGTAGGATCTCGACCTTGGTATCGGGCTCGAACGGCGACGTGCCGAGCACCCGCATGACCCGGTTCCCGGAGCTGAACAGCGTCTCAAACGAGCGCTGGATCCAGATCGGCACATTGCCGCCGCCGATAATAAAAGTGACATCAGGCTGGGGCGGTGACGGGCCGTCCAGCATTTGGACCATGCCGTCGGGGCGGTGCAAGACAATCTCGTGCACCCCGACCTCGGCAAGAAGCTCGTCGGTCAATGCCTGGTCGAGCTTGCCAGTGGGGCTCGCGAGCAGCGCCAGGGTGGCGAGATGCGCCGCCGCCATGTGATCCTCGAAATAGGTCATGCGGTAGCGCGCGACCGACGGTACGAAGATCAGCACCTCGCCTAGCATCACGAAGAAGATCGTCAGCAAGAGAAGACGTGCGGACAGGCTACGCAGGAACATTGCCGTCACTCCATCAGCCGAGACGTGCGAGCAGGCGGACGAGCCGCCGGGTGCGCGGGGCGAACAAGGTCGGGGTGTAGAAGCTCCCTGCGGCGCGTTTTCCGGCTTCGCCGCGGGTCGGGTAGGGCATGATGAGGTTGGCCATCGCGCCGATCTTGAGGCGCTGCGAAATCGCCAGCGCCCAGGCCATGATCTGGTCGCCGGCGCCGGCCCCAAGGATCGCGGCGCCGAGGATACGGCCATTGGGTTTGGTCACGACCTTGACCTTGCCTGGGGTGTCGCGCTCGGTATGGGCGCGGTCGTTGTCGGCGAACTCCCAGCGCAGCACGCGGATCGTGTCGCCATGCGCATCGCGCGCCGCCGCTTCGCTCATCCCGGCCTGCGCCAGCTCCGGATCGGTGTAGGTCACCCAGGGCAACGCCCGGTAATCGACCCGCGCCGGCAGGCGGAACAGTACGTTCCGGATCACGATGCCGGCGTGATAAAGCGCGACATGGGTGAATTGCGGCCCACCAGCAACGTCGCCTATCGCGAAGACATGGCGGTTGGTCGTGCGCAGCCGCAAGTCGACTGTGATGCCGTGCGCGGTCGCTTCGACCCCGGCGGCGGCGAGGTCGAGCGCCTCGATATTCGGCCGTCGGCCGGCCGCGACCAGCAGATGCGAGCCGGCGACCCGCGCACCGCTCTCTAGCTGCACGGCGATCCCATCATCATCGCTTTCGACGGCGGCGATCGGCGACGAGGGACACAGCTTAACCCCTTCTTCCGTTAGGCGAGCGGCCAGGAGCGCCACCAGCTCCGGATCGTCGCGCGGGAGGAGGGGGCCGGCGTCGATCACGGTGACATCGGCGCCGAGCCGCCGGTGAGCCTGCGCCAATTCGATCCCGACCGCACCGCCGCCGATCACGATCAGGTGCCGCGGCATCGTCCGGTTGGCGAAGATCGTCTCATTGGTGAAGTAGGACAGGTCGGCGAGTCCCCGGATCGGCGGCACGGCTGGCGATGAGCCGGTGGCGATGACAAAGCGCCGGGCAGTGATCTCGTGTTTCCCCGCGCGCGCCCGGTCGGGGCTGATAAACTTCGCCTCGGAACGTAGGACAGTTACCCCAAGTCCTTCAAATCGCTCGATCGAGTCATTTGGCGCGAGGCGCGCGACGACCCGCGCGACGCTATCGCCAACCGCAGCGAAATCGACCTGGGGCGGCGCATAAGCGATGCCCATTTCACCGCCGCGCCGCCACTGATGCGCGAGCCTCGCCGCGGCGATCAGCGATTTCGATGGCACGCAGCCTGTATTGAGGCAATCGCCACCCATCTCGCCGCGTTCGACCAGGACAACGCGCGCGCCCATCTGCGCCGCGCCCGCGGCGACCGCCAGTCCGCCCGCGCCGGCGCCGATCACGCATAGATCGGGCGTGAGCGTCCTCATTGCGCCGGCTCGTGGCGCCGTCCCCCACGCCAGCGCTTGTAGACGACCGGCACCAGCGCCAGCACGGCGAGGCCGATGATCGGCAGCAGGATGTAGGGGCGAAAGATCATGTAACGGTCCGGGTGCTGCCCGTTGGCGATCAGCGCCCCGACCCCGTTCCCCAGGCTCGCGTAGACGAGGGCGCCGGGAACCATCCCCAGAAACGTCGCGGCGATGTAGCTCAGCACCCGCATCCCCATCAGCCCGGCGATCAAATTGACCAGCCAGAAGGGCACAACCGGCACCAGCCGCAGGCACAGCAGATAGCTGAACGCGTCCTCGCGAAACCCGGCTTCGAGGCGCTGGACTCGTGGACCGGCGCAGGCGGCGAGGCCATAGAGCCCGACCCGCGCGGCAAGAAAGACCGCGGTCGCTCCCAGAGTCGCGCCGGTCAGCGCGTAGGTTGCGCCGAGCCAGGGGCCAAAGAAAAACCCGCCAGCCAGCGTCATAAGCATCGCGCTGGGGATCGAGAGCGCCGTAAGGCCGGCATAAAGCAGGACGTAGCCGAGAACCGCGAGGATGCCACCGTCGATGACCAAGCCACGCAAGAAATCCTGGTTGTGGGCGAGCGTTGCGAAGGTCAGGTAGCTGCGGCCACCGCACAGCACGAACACGCCCGCCGCCAGCAGCAATACGCCCAGCGGAATGAGGCGGCAAAACGAGCAACGATGCGGACTGGTTTCGGCCATCGCCGCATTGTGCGGGCTAATCCGGCGCGAATGCCACTTTTTGCAGGGTTGTCCGTCTCACCTTCGCGTGAGACGGCGAGTTTTAGCCTAGCGCGTCAGCCCGAAGCGGATCGTCACCGACACCTCGATCTCCGGCGAGGTCATGCTCGCCGGGAACGGCGGCAAGGTCGCGCCGCGCATCATCGACTCGACGGCCGCGTCGAGATCGCCATAGCCGGTGCTGCTGACCACCGCGTAGTCGAGGACCCGGCCGTTTCGGTCCACGCGGAAGCGCAGCACGGCGCGGCCTTCCTCGCCGCGCTGGCGGGCGTCCTCGGGATAGCGCTTGTGGCTTTCGAGCCAGTTGCTGAGCATCGAGCGATAGTCCGCGCTGATCACCGGCGCCTGGGCTGGCGGCGGCAGCGAGGCGACCTGCGGCGTCGCGGCGGGCACCGGCGCAACCGGTAGCGGCAGGGTCATTTCCGGCGGTGGCCGGTCAACCGGCTGCACCGGCTTTGGTCGCGGTTTTGGGACCGGCGGTGGCGGTTGCTCGACGATGGGCTGGGTCGGCGGTTGTGTGGCGATGGGTGGTGCGGCCGGCTGAGCGACGATCGGCGGCGGGGCCGCCGGCGTGAACACCACCTCGACCGCATGGGTCAGGTCGATTTTCGGCGGCGCCGGCATCACCGCCGGCAGCAACAGCAGCAGCCCGATGATCGCGGCGTGACCCGCGGCGGAAACGGGGAGTGCTGCCCTCACTTGCATCCTACAAGTGTTGGGTCAGCGCGGCGAGGATGGTTCGCCTGGGCCCGAATTGCGGTGCACCGACGCCGATCCCAGTGCTGTCCCATCCGATACACGGTAACTCAGAACTCCTTGGTAACGCTGGCAAAAACCGACCGCCTTGGCCCGTATTGATTGGCGAAGACGCCAACCCCTGTCTGGCTGCGCAGCAAGTAAATCTCGTCGAACAAGTTGACAACACTAAGGCGCAGTGTAATCGGCCCGCCAGGCGCCTGCCCGAAGCGGTGCGATATGCTCAGATTGACCTGTTCGTAGGAGGGAACGGTTCCCCCGTTGAACACGGTACCGCCCGGGTGCACGGTACGAAGGCCCGACCCGGCGACGATATCGGCGGCAAATCGTGTGCCCAGCCAGGTATACGCGACCCCGCCCGAAGCGGTGTAAAGCTGACTATGATCGGTATTGACCATCATGCTGTCGGCCGAGGCGAGTTGGGCGGGAGTGAAGTTGAATTCCGCCGAGTCGATGCCCTTCGCCTTCTGCTTCGCGATCGCCAGATTGCCGTAAAAGACAAAATCTCCAAGCGTGTAGTTGGCGGCCAGCTCGACACCCTGGTTGAGGCCGATCCGGTAGTTGAAGGGAGTCAGGACGACCGGCGCGCCGAATTGCCCTTCATCGAGCAGATTGCGGGAAAATTTCATATAGGCGTCGACCCCGGCCTTAAAGCCGGTGAACAGCTCCTGGGTGACTCCAACGTCCACGTAATGGGCGCTCTCGTTCTTCATCGGGTCGTTGGTCGTGACCGCGGGTGCCGCGCTGGTGTTGGCGAAGAGGGTGAGGACTTGCGTCGAGACCAGCTCCTGCGGCGGCGGCGTGAAATAGTGGGCGTAGCCGGCGTGAAAAGTCGTCGATGGTGTCGCCTGCCACACGGTGTTGATGCGCGGGCTGAGCGCGCTGCCTTCCGTAAAGCCGTCGACGAGATCGTACCGGAGACCATAGTTGAGGGTGAGGTTGTCCAGAACCTTCCATTCGTCCTGGAGATAGCCGCTGTAAGTAAAGCTGTTCCTCTCGCTAGCCGACGCGATTGACGTCGTCGTGGTCGCAAATATCGGGTTACCGAAAGCATCGGTGCCGGTCTGAAGGAGCACATCCGAGTTTGTGTTGGACGTCACGTGTTCGGCGCTGATCAATAGGCCAGCGCGCAGCGTATGGTCTGAATTGAGCCGGTAGGCGCCCTCGGCCTGCAGATCGTTGGCCCAGCTCGTCCGCTTCGCCTCCTGGCCGATGCCATTGAACGCGAGATCGCCCAGCAGATCAGGATGGTAGTGCAGCACGCTGCCCTTTGAGATTGCCGAGATTTGGAAATCCAGCGCTCCTTCGGAGTGCAAATACGAGATTGCTCCGAACTGGGCGCTTTCAGTCTGGTGTTCGGTCAGCAGGGCGGAGTTGAACGACGAAATTGGCGTGCCGTTGATCGCAGTGATCCCCGCAAATGTCGGCTGGCCCGGGTTGTTCGGTATCTGGAACTGCGAATTGAACTCGCCGAGCATGACGCTGATTTTGTTATTCGCGTCGATGATCTTGTCGATATAGGCGAAGTCGTGCGTCTGTTCGCTATGGTCGTGGAGCTGATTGTATTTGCTGGTGACGCCATTGACGCCATGATCGGTGTCCAGATAGTCGCCCGAGAAGTAGTAATTGTAACCGTCAACCGAGCCACCGTATTCGAGGCTCGAGTTGAGCGTCCCAAAGCTGCCGCCATACATCGTGATCGCGCCGCCCGGCGTGAACAGGCTGCTCTTGCTCTGAATATCGACGATGCCGGCGGTGCGCAGGCCGTACTCAGCGGGCAGAGCGCCGGTGATTAGCTGCATCGAATCGACGAAGCGAGTGCTCAAATCCTGCCCGAAGAAGCTGACCCCGTCTGGGATGATGACGCCGTCGATGCGGTACTGCACGTTGAGATGTTCGTTGCGCACGTGCAGGCCGCCATTGACCGCGTTGTCCTGGTCGACGCCGGGCATTTGCAGGATGACGTCGTCGATCGGCGCATTCTGCGCGCCCGGTAGGTCCTGGATCGCGCTGTTGGTCAGCGTATAGGTCGACGCGCCGATCCGCGGCTCGATGTTGATCCGCGCCGCGTTGAGCGCCTTGGCGATGACGTCGATCTCAAGTTGAGTGCCGGGAACCGTATCGATGTCCGGCGCCGGCGCCGACTGGGCGAGCTGAAGTGGCCAGGTTCCGTTGTCGGCAAACGCAGGCGCGCCCGATAGCAGGCAAATTACGGCAAGAGATAGGATGGCGCCGCGAGGATGTGCAGCAGGAGCGCGCCAGCCCGTAGGATCGGGGCGTTGCATCGTAAACCTCGTCTGGAAGCTGCGCCGCGATGTCGTCGCGGCTCCGGTCAATCAGCCGAAAGCAGCGTCAGGCGAGGGCGGGGCTCGGGCGCGAAAGGCTAGGGCGGGGGAACGGGCGGTAAACGCGGGTTCCCCCGCAATGCGGTAGGCTGCTGGCGCGTGGGACAGAAGCGACGCGGCGACGTCGACCGGCGCGGCGAAAAGATGGTGCAGGACTTGGCAGATCTCGCAACCGTCTTCGTCATCGAGCGCTTGTGGCGTCCCGGCATGGTTCTCGATGACCGCGGCCGGGAGATGGCCGGTGAGGACCAGCTCGTGATGATGCCAGCCGAAGAGGATCGCCTGGAACAGGATGGCGAAGATCGCCATCAGCGGCACGGGGCTTGGTGTAGGGATGCGGCGGCGGGTCATTCGCCGGCTCTCAGTCGGAACTTTGGACGGCGAGGGTGCGACGTCGCCAGGCTTGGGTTTCCGTCACAAACGTCGTTACGCCGACGCCGACCACGCTGAAGATCACCAGCAGGAAGGGCAGCCCGATCGAGTCGAGATTGTGGACATGCAGCCGAGTGTCGATCCCGAAATCGGCGATATCGGGGAAGGCGAGGGCCACGATCCCGAAGATGCAGAACGCGATCCCGCCCCAGGTGAGCGTGCGCGCCGCCGTGCGCAGCGCGATCTCGCGGATCGCCTCGCCCGGCAGTTTGCGGTGCGCCGCCCACAAGCCGAAGGCTGCCCCCGCCATCGCCTGTACGATCAGCGTGCCAAGGCCGAAGAACAGCCCGGGCAACCAACCAATCGCCGCCGACGGCATCGCCGGCGCTAAGGTGGTGTAGATGATTACCGAGAACGCATCGAGGCCCCAGCCGGCGATGAAACCGTGCACCGCCGGCATCCACGGCTTGAGTTCGCGCGGCGGAACCTCGGCGCCAGGCGTGCCATGCGATCCGGGCAGATGCAGATGCGGCAGGGCGCCGCGCCCGATGACGTAAAAGCCGGCCGCCGCCATGACGACGCCGACGACGATGTAGATAACGCCGTCGAAAGCCTCGAAGGTAAACCAATGCGCGAGGCCGAGATGGGCGAGCTCGCTGGCGATGCACTGCTGGACGGTGAATGCCGCCGAGAAGATCAAGCCCGCGCGCAAGCCGCGCCTGCTCGAATAGCCGCCGACCGCGTAGGAGAAGGTGATCGGCCAGGTATGCTCGTCGGGGGTGATGCCGTGCACCAGGCCCAGCAGCAGCGCCGTCAACAGATCGACCGTGACGTTGACGTGGCCCGGGTCCCAGAGATTGATGCCGCCGATCATCCGCGCTTTGCTTGGTCGGGTGACAGATCGCGGCACTCGCGGCAAAGGCCGCTCAACACCAGGTGATGATCGGTGATGGCTATCTCGGCCTCGCGTTCGAGCGTGGCGAAATCGTCGCGGCCGATGACGCAAGGAACGGCAACCAGTTCGCCGCAGCGGATGCAGAGGAGATGATCGTGGTGCGCCTGCTCCAGTTCGAAGCGGGCGCGTCCGTCCTCTAGCTGGATTTTTCGGGTGGCACCGTCCGCCACCAGCCTCTCGGCGGCGCGAAAGATGGTCGAGAAATCTGCGGTAACGCCGTGCGCGGCCAGCCCCACCTGGAGATCCTCGAGCGTCCAGGCGTGGTGATCGCGCCGCTCCATCAGGCTCCGCATCGCGGCGGAGATCAGCGGTTTTCGCGCCATCGCACGAGGATAGCGGGAGGCGATCTAGTAGCGCAAGCTGATTGCGCAATTGATTTGCGTTATTGCATCTTCACGGCCATGTGGATCGCCGGTTCCCAGGTGCCGAGCACCGCGACGACAGCGAGAATCGCCAAAGCTAGCGCCTGCTCGGCGACGACCGAGCGAAAGAGCGCGCGCAGGGGCACGGTCACCGTTTCCGCTCGCCGCAAGGATGGCATCAGCCGGAAGCGGTTGACCATCGCGAGGCCGACCATCGCCGTAAAAAGCACGATTTTGACGATCAGTAATCTACCATAAGGCGTCGCCGTCAGCGCCTTGGCGCTGCCGACCAGGAAGACACCGTTGACCAGCCCGGTCAGCGCCACGAGCGCCACCGCGGCGTAGCCCATCTGCGAGAAATGCGGCAGGGCGGTGCGGGCGAGGGGGATGTATTGGTCCCCTTCCGGGCGCGTTGCGCGGCGCAGCAATATGCCGAGCGGCACCAGCCCGCCCAGCCAGATACCGGCCGCGATTAGGTGCACCATCTGGTTGACCTCGTGCACCGCTACGCCGCCCATGTCCATCGTCGCGTGGCCGACCCAGCCAAGGCTGACAAGTGTGAGCAGCGCCGCTGTCGTCGTTGTTGCCGCGTGCCAGCGCCCCAGCGGGATCGCGCACAGCGCCAGCAGCGCGATGGCGAAGCCGACATGCCAGCACCAGACATGGCCGAACTCGGTGGCGAACAGAACGACCCGCAGGATGAGCGGGTCGAGCGCAGCGCTGGACATCGCGGCCATCTCCGCGGCGACGCACGGCACCATCGCCAGCGCCGAGATGAGCGCGACCGTAGCGCTGGCCGTCATCGTCCGCGCCAAGGTGCGGTCGAGTGCCATGCGCGCCGGCGCCTGCGCCGGTGCTGGGTCGCCGGCGAAGGCATAGAGGCGGAACGCGCCAATGCCGAACGCAGCCATCGCCGCGGCGAAATGGACGAAGCGGACCGCCTCCAAAAGCTCAGCCACGGAAACCGGTCACGGTTGGATGTCGAAGCTGAAGGTGCCTTCGGTGCGGTGGGTGTCGACCGAAACCACATGCCAGCTGACCTTGTAATGCCCAGGCGCCAGCGGCGGCAGCTTGAGCACCAGTGCCATGGGGTTTTGTGGGTCGATCGAGGCGGCCGGGGTGGCGATAGGCTGACCGTCGGCGCCGCTCAAGGTCGCCGCCGAGAACGCTGGCTCGATCTGCTGGGTGAAGAACATCAGCACTTCTTTCGGCGCCGCGGGGACGGTGCCGCCGACCGCCGGCAGTGAATGGTCGAGGAAGGCATGCGCGAGCGCAGCGGCGCCGGGGACCGCAGCGGCGAGCAAGGAGATCAGGATCGCGAGGGGTTTCATGGTCATTTCCCTCCGAACAGAGGAACCCCGAACGAGTTCGGGAAGATGTCGTCGAGATAGAAGTGCAACTGCACGAGCCCGCCATAGCCGTGGCCGGTCTGGCGGGTTGCCGGGATGATCGCCTCGGCGCCTATCTGCACGTATTGCCGGGACCAGATGACGCCGGGCTGGATCGTGCCGATTGTTTGACCGGCCTGGTCGCGGTTGAGCGCGGTCGAGAACGACACTTCGACCAGCGGCACCATGTGGTCGAACGGCGGCGCGAGGCCGACATCCTTCACGTGATGCTGCAGGTATTCGAGGCTGTATTCGAAGGCGAAGCCATAATTGAAATTGTTGGGGTGGAGGTTGCCGGCACTCTCGGTCTTGGTCGGGACGTCGAGGCTCAGATTTCCGGTTACCGCGATCGGACGCAGCCATGGCAGACTGTCTGGCAAATCGCCGAAACCTTTGCCGAAGTCCAAGAGAGGCGACAGGGTGGTGAAATCATCCGCGCCCAGCGCCTGTACTCGCCCGGTATGGGCCCAACTCGAATGCAGCCCGACCATCGCGGTCGCCTCGTGCGGGCCATTGGTGAAGAATTGCCAATCCAGCTCTGTCGAGAAACCTCGGAGTCCTGTCACCTCAGGCATTCCGGGTACCTTCAAATGCTGCCAGCCTTGCGAAAGTGTGATCCCGGTATCCGGGGTCAATCGCTTCGACAAATCGAAATCGAGGCCAAAGGTTTGGGATCCGTCGGCAGCTTTCGGATCGAGGGTAAGGGTTGGCGCCGACATCTCGTCGGCGACAAACGGGTCGTCGGTTAAGAGGGTCGCCGGGAAAAAGCGTTCGCCGGCGAAGCCGTGAGCATGGACAGGCGAGGGCGCTAGGAAGGAAGGCGCGGCGAACGCTGCCGCCAGCGCGCTGAAACGCATGAGTTGCATGATTGAACGCCTAGTCAGAGCTGCGGATAGCGCGCCGAACGCCAGCTCGGCGAACCGGCGCGCTGTCGAAAAATGCGACTCAGGCTAGGGTCGGTGGGGCGCGGGCATTGGCCGGGCCGCGTTGCGGGCCGGGAGTGAAGGCCGCCATGCCGCGCTCGATCGGCGCGATGTAGGCGAAGGCGACCGGAACGGGAGCCGTGACCGCGACGGGTTGGACCCCCGGAATCTGGTGCCATAGGCAGCAGAAGGCGAAATGGCTGTGCCCCGGGGGTACGGGCGCTTCTCCGGCCGGTGGGGTTAAGCCGCCGGCGAGACACAGCGCGTGGCCACCGAATGCATCCGTCGGGTCCGCCGCGGCGGCGGTCATGGCTAGGCCGAGGCTGGACAGCATGAGCTGCAGCCCGAGCGCCAGCCCACTCAGGGCTGCTCCGAACCGCCGCCAGGATTGATCACGCAGTCCGATCATGCCGGCCGCGAGAGTAACTCAGCCCGCGGCCGCGGCCAATCGCAACACGCGATCGTGACGATCCGCTAATCGCGCGTCGGCAGCGGCGGTGTCGCGCGCTTTGCCGAGAGGCGACGCGACAAGCGGCCGCCCTCGACGACCTGCCACCAAGCCAGCACCGGCAGTCCAATCGTCAGGTCACGCGCTCGTTTCAACAGCGATAGCGCCAGCGCCATCTCCGGGTTCAGTCCAAAAGCGCCGCCGAGCAGGATATAGGCGCCTTCCTGGATGCCGACCGCGTTGGGCACGACGAAGGCGGCAGTGCGCATTGCATAGACAAGGCTCTCGATGATGAGGGCGCTGCCGAACGGGATCGGCTGTCCGGCAAAGGCGAGCGCTGCCCAGATCTCGCTGGCGCTCAAGACCCAGCACAGGAAGTGCAGCAGAAAGCTCGACCACAACCCGCCGCGCCGGCGATAGATCGCTTCTAGCGCGTTGTGTAGCGCCGCCGCCCCCGCGGCGGTGCGCTCGGCCCAGCCTTGGCCGAGGATGCCCGCAATCCGCTCGGCATAGCGCACGCCGCGTCGCTGCACGACGATAAACGCGACCGCTAGTACGCTGGCCCCGGCGAGCCCGAGCACGACGAGCCCGGGCGCGATCCCCTCGGTATGCAGGTGCAGAAGCCAGACCAGGCCAAGCCCGACATAGACAAGCTGGCCGACGAATTCGAGCGTGACGTCGACGATGGTGCTGGCGGCGCCGCGCGTCCCTGGCACGCCGGCGAGCGCGAGCGCGCGGGTGCCGAGGACATAGCCGCCGACCTGCGACAGCGGCAGCACCTCCGATCCGGCGTCGCGCACAAATCGCCCCCATATCGCGGCCCACGGCCTGGTGCCGGGGAGCAGCGCCCACCAGGCAAGGCCCATCAGCGCGATCAAAGCGGTGTGGATGAGACACACCGAGGCAAAACCGAACGGGCCGATCGCGATTAGCGAGTGCAGCACCGCGGCGGCGCCCAGCCGCCATACTAGCGCCACCATCGCCGTGATCCCGGCGATGACGGCGAGGATCGGGAAGAATCTCATGCTGCGGGGCGTGGCGTACGCATAAAGCGGCGGGCGAGACGTACCAGCCGCGGCACCGCCATCGGCCGCAACAGGCGCGGGTCGTATCCCGCCATGCGCCGATTGTTCTCGGCGAGACAGATATCGAGCAGGGTCGCGAGCGGCAGGTCGACGTCGGCCACCGCCTTGGCCCCCGTAACCGTGAAGTTATTGTCCTGCGGCTTTTCGTCCTTGGATGCGCCGATGCCGCGGGCGAAGCCAATGCGCTCGCGCACCAGCCGCACCCAAACCGCGACCATTCTGGCCCACCACCAAGGCTTCTGCCACCACGCGAGGTTGCGGTAGTGCCAAGCTGCCCAATTGGCAAAGAACATGATGTGCCGCGCTTCTTCCTGAATCACCGGCTCGAAGGTTTCGACCAGCTCAGGCGGGAAGAAGGCGGATTGTTTGGCGACCGCGAAGAGGCCGAAGGCGAAGAAGCTGTCGATGCACTCGCTGAACCCCAGCGTCATCCACGCCCATTCCAAGCGCCGGGGTCGCCGGTATTCGGGCTCGGGGTCGAGCTTGATCCCGTAGGCGGCGACCAGCTTCGCCAGCACTTCCTTATGGCGGCCCTCCTCGAACGCGTCGAGTGCGATCGCCTCGCGCAGCAGCGGGTCACCGATGCTCTCGGCGTAGGTCAGAGCGCGGATCTTGGCCTTGCCTTCGGTCTGCACCGCGATGTCCCAGATCGGCAGGCTGGTGAGCCTGCCGCGCGCGTCATCGTCGAGTGGGGGCCAGTCGATCACCGCCGGCTTATAGGGGTTGTGGGTGTCGAGCAGCATCCGGCAGAACGCGGTCTTGTGCTCGTCGCTGCCGGGCCTGATCGCACCGTTCGACGGCGCCGACCAGTGACGGAAGGCAAAATCGGCCGCGTCCAGCGTCGCTTGATCGGTCAAAACGCCGCTCTCCCTCGTCGTCCCAGCCCGGCCCGTCGTTGACTTGGCCCATCGTTGACTTGAATGGGCCGCTCTCGTATACAGCGCCCTCCGCCAAAACCAGGCAGAATCCGTCGGAGCCGGTGCCGTGAAGCGCACTTACCAGCCCAGCAAGCTCATCCGCAAGCGTCGGCATGGCTTTCGTGCGAGAATGGCGACCACCGGCGGCCGCCGGGTCTTGGCCGCGCGCCGCGCCAAGGGCCGCAAGCGCCTGTCAGCCTGAGCGCGCTGGCGGCACCGCCGGTTGCGCCAAGCGGCCGAGCGCCAAGCGGCCAAAACGACAGCGTCCGGCAATCGATATGACCGAACGTCTCGTCCGGCTCAAGACCCGAGCCGACTTTCTGCGGGTCGCCGCCACACGAGCGCGGGCGGCGCGGCCGGGGTTGGTTCTCCAGGTGGCGCCGCAGCCCGGCGAAACCGGCGCGAGGTTACGCGTGGGCTATACCGCGAGCCGGCGGGTCGGCAATGCGGTGGCGCGCAATCGGGCGAAACGGCGGCTGCGCGCGGCGGCCGCCGCGGTTCTGGCAGAGCGTGGCCGCGACAGGATGGATTATGTGTTGATCGCTCGTGCCGGCACTGGCGAGCGGCCTTATGCCGAGCTGCTCGCCGATCTGGAGGGAGCGCTGCGCCAGGTGTCGCGGCCTGAGCGTCGGGAGGGTTGAGATGACGATAGGGGGTGTCGCCGCAACCATCGTGGCCATCGTGCTGCGTGTTGCGATTCGCGCGTGGCAGCTGTTGCTCGCACCGGTGTTGCCGCCATCCTGCCGCTATTTGCCGAGCTGCTCGCACTACGCCGACGAGGCGATCGCCCAGCACGGCCCGGCGCGCGGCTCCTGGCTGACGCTACGGCGCGTCTGCCGCTGTCACCCGTGGGGCGGCGCCGGTTACGATCCGGTGCCTCACAGCCCGCGCCGCTAGGGTCGAGACGCGCCCGAGATGGATCAGAAAAACCTCCTCATCGCGATCGTGGTGTCGGTGGCGATCCTGTTCGGCTTCCAGTACTTGGCGGGACGCTTCCTGCCGCACCCGCCGCCGCCTCCGCCGAAGACCGCGACGCAAACACCACCGGCCAGCCCCGATACCAAGACGCCCGGCGCCACCGCACCCGAGGCTGGCACCGCACCGCCCGGCGCGGCGCCGGCGGACCTCGCCCAAAGCCGCGAGGCGGCGATCGCGGACCAGCCGCGCGTCAAGATCGATACCCCGCGCTTGCACGGCTCGATCGCGCTCGTCGGCGGGCGGATCGACGATTTGACCCTCGCGACCTATCACGAGACCGTCGACCCGACGAGCCCCGAGGTCGTGCTGCTCTGGCCGACCGGGACCAAGGACCCGTATTTCGCCGCGTTCGGCTGGTGCCCGAGCGGCGGTTGCAAGGACACGCCCGACCCTACCCTCCCCGGTGCTCAGACCAAATGGACCGCCTCGGAAAGTGTGCTTTCGCCGAGCAACCCGTTGACGCTGACCTGGGATAATGGCCAGGGTCTCGTCTTCACCCGCACCTTCACCATCGACGAGAACTATATGTTCACGGTCGAGGATTCGGTGAAAAACACCGGCTCGGCCCCGGTGAGCCTGATGCCTTACGGGCTGCTCAGCCGCGCTGGGACGCCACCGGTGTCGGGATATTACATACTGTTCGAGGGGCCGATCGGCTTTCTCGACGGCGGCTTACAGGAAGTCAAATACAGTTCATTGACCCCTGAGAAGCCGGCGGATTTCAGTTCCACCGGCGGCTGGCTCGGCTTTACCGACAAATATTGGCTGACCGCGCTCGTCCCGCAGCAGGACGCGGGGATCAAGGCCAAGTTCCGCCATTCGGTCGAAGGCGGCACCGATCACTACCAAGCCGACTACCTCGGTACCGCGATCAATGTGCCGGCGGGCGGCATCGCCTCGACCACGACCCGGCTCTTCGCCGGCGCCAAGGAAGTGAAGCTGCTCGACAGCTACGCCGACTCCGGTATTCCGCGCTTTGACCGGGCGATCGATTTCGGCTGGTTCTATTTCCTCACCAAGCCGATTTTCCTGGTCCTGGTGTTCTTCCACGGCCTCTTGGGCAATTTCGGGCTGGCGATCTTCCTGCTGACCTTCCTCATCAAGCTCGCCTTCTTCCCGCTCGCCAATAAATCCTATTCTGCGATGAGCAAGATGAAGCTCATGCAGCCGGAAACCGTCAAAATCCGCGAGAAATTCCCGGACGACAAGGCGAAGCAGCAGCAGGAGATCATGGCGCTCTACAAAAAGGTCGGCGCCAACCCACTCGCCGGCTGTCTGCCGATCGTCATCCAGATTCCGGTGTTTTTCTCACTCTACAAAGTGCTGTTCGTCACCATCGAGATGCGTCACGCGCCGTTCTTCGGCTGGATCCATGATCTGTCGGCGCCCGACCCGACCTCGTTCGCCAATTTGTTCGGTTTGCTGCCTTTCAATCCCCTGGCCGTACCGACGATTGGCCATTTCTTGGCGATTGGCGCCTGGCCGCTGATCATGGGCGTCACCATGTTCCTGCAGCAGAAATTGAACCCGCAGCCGGTCGATCCGGTCCAGGCGAAGATGTTCATGTTCCTACCGATCGTCTTTACCTACATGCTGTCGGCCTTCCCGGCCGGATTGGTGATTTATTGGTCGTGGAACAACCTCCTCAGCATCGCGCAGCAATGGGCCATCATGCATCGCCAGGGCGCGGCCTGACGGCATCACCGGGCGACATCTTTCCGCCGCGCGATATTGATCCCGAACTGGTCGAGGCCGGGCGGCTTCTGTTCGCCGCCGAGTGCCGCTTTGTCGCTGGCGCCGCGCGCGCCGATGCTTTGCCGGCGGAGAGTCTTCCGGAGATCGCCTTTATCGGCCGCTCGAATGTCGGCAAGTCTAGCCTCGTCAACGCGCTGACCGGACGGCGCATGCTGGCACGCACCTCGAATACGCCAGGGCGCACGCAACAGCTTAATTTCTTCGATCTCGGCGGCCGGCTGATGCTGGTCGACCTGCCCGGCTACGGCTATGCCGCGGCGTCGAAATCGGCGGTTCGCGATTGGGTGGCGCTGATCCGCCATTACCTGAGCGCGCGGGCCAGCCTGCGCCGTGCTTGCCTGTTGATCGATGCACGCCGCGGCATCTCCGATGTCGATCGCCCGACCATGACTCTCTGCGACGAGGCCGCGCTCTCCTATCAAGTGGTGCTGACCAAGACCGACGCGGTTGGGCCCACGGCACTTGCCGAGGTCGTGGCGTCAGTTGCCGTCGAACTCCAGCGCCACCGCGCCGCGCATCCGGAAATCCACCTGACCAGTGCCGAAAAGCGCATTGGGATTGCTGCTTTGCGCGCGACCCTTGCGGGGTTTGCCAATCGCGGCGCGGCTTGAAATCCGGTTTTCAATCAAAGAGAGATTAATTCGCTATGATTTTTCTTCGATCGCGCGGGTGACAGCGCGGGCTCAGCGTGCATATAACGCGAGACGATCAACCGGCGCAGGGTCCCGAAGCGAGCAGCTGAGTGTCCGCAGAGCCCTTCCCTCTTCGATCCTTTGGCCCATTTATCGACGCTATTGGCCGATCGCCCGATGCCGGTTTGACCGGTGAGGCGGCGTTCTCCCGCCGACCAATCATTCTCCTTTCGGTGTTGCCGCGGACCGGAACCAATTATCTCTCTGCTCTGCTTGCGCTGCACCCGAGCTGCCGGAAATCGCGAATTCCGGAGGATTTCTTTCTGGCCAATAGCGCGCTGCTGATCCGCTTTTGCGGCTCGGTGGCCGATAGTTGGGACGAGTGGTGGCGGCAGCGTCTGGGCGGGATACCGCAGCTTGCCCAGCGTGTTGGCGCGGCGCTCCTAAACTTCGCCGACCCCAGCCCGCAAGATGCGGTAAGCCCCGATGCCCGGCTCTTGCTGCGTTCGCCGACGATCGAAGGCATCGACGCCGCCTCGCTCTTGTTTCCAGATGCCCATCTCCTGATCCTCGTTCGTAGCGGTCCCGAGACCGTTGAATCGGGTCACAGGAGCTTCGGCTGGGGCTATGACGACGCAATTCGAGCCTGGCGCCGGTCGGCTCGGCGCGTGCTCTCGTTCATTGACAACGCTGATCCTCTCCGCTGCCGCCTCGTCCGCTTCGAAGATCTGGTGACCGATCCTGCGCGAGAACTTTCCGAGATCCTCGAATTTCTCGAACTCGATGACACGCAATACCCTTTCCACCGGATCGATTCGGTTCCCGTCCTCGGATCGTCGAGTTTTGGGCGCGTCGATGGCGAGCCGGTTCATTGGCGGCCGGTACTGAAGACCAGTGAATTCGATCCGCTGTCCCGGGCGCAATCGTGGCCGTCGCGACGGCAAAAGCGCTCGACTTGGCTAGGCGGGGCCGAGCGGGCGCGGTTGGGGTACCCGGTACGACCCCTATCGGTTGCCGATCGCCTGCTCAATGTGGCGCTGGATGTCTGTCATGGCGTGCGCCGGGCCGCCCTCTGCGTGGCCAGGAGTGTGCAATGTCGCCCGCATCTGTTTAGTGGCCGGCAGGGGCTCTACCTGACCTGGCGGCACATCAGGAAGAACATATAACCCGGCGTGCGCAGGCGCTGGCGGAGGTGGCGCCTCGCCAGCTCTCGCGATAGATTGCCCGCGCCATGAATGACGCTCCGCCAGCCCCGACCGTGGACCCCTCGCTGCTCGCCAAGGTGCTGGCCGAGGCGGTGCCGCATTGGGTCCGCTATGCCGGCAAGACCGTCGTCGTAAAATATGGCGGGCACGCCATGGGCGCCGGGGGTGAGACCTTCGCTCAGGACATCGTGCTGCTGCGTCAGCTCGGGATGAACCCGATCGTCGTCCACGGCGGCGGGCCGCAGATCAACCGCATGCTCGACCGGCTCGGCATCAAGAGCCGCTTCGTCAATGGCCTGCGGGTCACCGACGCGGAGACGATGGAAGTGGTCGAGATGGTGCTCGCCGGCACCATCAATAAACAGCTCGTCGCGGCGATCAACGCTGTTGGCGGCTGCGCGATCGGGCTCTGTGGCAAGGACGGCAATCTGATCCGCGCGGAGAAAGTTACGCGCAACGGCGATATCGGCTTTGTGGGCGAGCCCACCAAAATCGCCGAAGACGTGCTCGTAGGGTTCGAGCGGGCCGGGATGATCCCGGTGATCGCTCCAATCGGCGAGGGCAATTCCGGCGAAACCTACAACATCAATTCCGACACGGTGGCGGGCGCCGTCGCCGCCGCGGCCAAGGCCGCGCGCTTTCTGCTCTTAACCGACGTCCCGGGCGTCCTCGACGCCGGCAAGAAGCTGATCCCGGAGCTGTCTGCCGCCGAAGCGCGCCGGATGATCGCCGACGGCACGATCTCGGGCGGGATGATCCCCAAGGTCGAGACCTGCCTCGACGCGGTCGACAAGGGTGTCGAGGCCGCGGTCATCCTCGACGGGCGGGTGCCGCATGCGATGCTCTTGGAGCTCTTTACCGCGGGCGCGGGCACGCTGATCCGCGGCGGCTGATATGTCCTTCACCATGCGTCGCGAGGGCTGCCCGCTCGGCGCGGTCGAAACCTGGGTCTTCGATCTTGACAATACGCTGTATCCGGCATCGTGCGGCCTGTTCCCGCTCGTGCAGGAGCGGATGAACGAATACATCTGCAGCCTTTTCGGCGTGTCGCTGGATGAGGCGAAGGCGCTGCGGGCGCGGTATTTCCGCGAGCACGGCACGACGATGCACGGGCTTATGGCGGTTCACCAGGTGGATCCGCACGAATTCATGGCCTTCGTCCACGATGTCGATTTGAGCTGCGTGCCTGCGAACCCCACGCTAGTCGCGGCGCTGCGAGGCCTTTCCGGGCGAAAGATCGTCTATACAAACGGTTCGGTGCCGCATGCCGAGAATTTGCTTGAGCATCTCGGCATAAGTGATTTGTTTGATGGGATTTTCGACATTGTCGCCTCCGATTTCACCCCGAAACCGTCGGCGATGCCGTTCCGGGAATTCGTCCGGCGCTATGGGGTTGAGCCGACTCGCGCGCTGATGGTCGAGGACATGGCGAAAAATTTGGCTCCGGCGGCCGAGCTCGGCATGACCACCGCCTGGGTCAAGACCGGGGTCGATTGGGCGGCGGTGGCCTCCGACGCCGACTACATCAACTACGTGGTCGAGGACCTCGCCGGTTTCCTCTCTACGGCGGCCGAACTTGAGCGGGAAACGCGGTCATGAGCATCGCCGACACGATGCGGCGCAAGCTGACCGAGCGGTTCGGCCCGAGCCGGCTCGACATCACCGACGATTCGGCTCGACACGTTGGCCATGCCGGTCATCCGGGCGGGGCGGGGCAGGGCGGCGAGACGCATTTTTCGGTCGTTATTGTTTCCACTTCCTTTGTCGGGCTGGGGCGGGTCGCGCGTCAGCGTCTTGTCTACGAAGCGCTGGCGGCGGAGCTCGCGGGCGGCGTCCATGCGCTGGCTCTGACGACGCTGGCGCCGGACGAGGAGCGGGGCTGATACTACCATCATGTGTAATAGATATTCATACACACGTATTTATTGCAAATGATAAGCGGTCGTATAAACTTGCGACATGGCCCTGGTATCGCCGCGTCACCGGCCGCGCCGGCGTGATCCCTCTCCGTCATCGCTGACGATCCGCAATGTCGTGGTCGCCGGCCATCGCACCAGCGTACGGCTCGAACCGGTGATGTGGGACGCGCTGCGCGACATCGCCCGCGGGCGAAATATGCCGCTCAACGACCTTGTCACCGAGATCGACCGCCATCGCGGTGCGCCGAGCCTGACCGCGGCGATCCGCGTTTACATCGTCGATTTCTATCGTAATGCAGCGGGCATCGGCGGCGCCGAGCCGGTAGGCGTCTCGTTGCCGGTATAGGTTGCGCCTTACACAGCGTCGGCCAAAAACGCTCGCAAATCCTCGGATTTGGCATCGCGCATCACATAGGCGTCGCCAATGCGGTGCGGCAGGATCAGCGTGATGCGCCCGTCGCGCACCTTTTTGTCCTTACCCATATGCGCGAGCAGCCGATCCGCCTTGTTGGCAAGCCCGACTGCGCCGAGCTGGTTCGGCAGGCCCATTCGCGCGAGATGGCGGCGCACCCGGGTCGCGTCCTGGCCCGAGGCAATGCCCAGTCGCACGGCGAAATCGAACGCCAGCACCATGCCAAGCGCGACCGCCTCGCCATGCAAGAGCGCGTCGCCGAACCCGGTCTCGGCCTCGAGTGCATGGCCAAAGGTATGGCCAAAATTGAGCAGCGCGCGAGAATCGCCGGTCTCGCGCTCGTCCCCGGCGACGATCTCGGCCTTCATCCGGCAGCTCGTCATCACCGCGCGATTGAGCGCGGTGGGATCGAGGTCGCAGACTTTGCCGCCATCCGCGTCGAGCCAGTCGAAGAATTCGACATCGGCGATGAGCCCGTATTTGACCACCTCGGCGTAGCCCGCCAACAGCTCGCGGCGGGGCAGCGTCGCCATCGCGCCGGTATCGGCGAGCACCAGCCGCGGCTGGTAGAACGCGCCGAGCAGGTTCTTGCCCGCAGCGGCGTTGATCGCCGTCTTGCCGCCGACCGAGCTGTCGACCTGCGCGAGCAGTGTCGTCGGGATTTGCACGAAATCGATGCCGCGCAGCAGGGTCGCCGCGGCGAACCCGGCTATGTCGCCGACCACCCCGCCGCCGAGCGCCACCAGCATCGTGCCGCGCTCGATATTGCAGGCGAGGATGGCGTCGACGAGCCGGCCGAAATGAGCGAGATCCTTGGTGCCTTCGCCGGGCGGTAATGTGATGGTCTGGTGGGCAATGCCGGCGGCGTCGAGACTTTGCTGCAGCGGCGCCAGAAGGGGCTTGGCGACGATCTCGTCGGTGACGATCACCGCCTGCCGGCGCCGCACCAGCGGCATGATGTGCTCACCGGCCCGGGCGATCAGCCCAGGCCCGATCAGGATGTCGTAGGCACGCTCGCCAAGCTCGACGCGCAGCCGCTGGGCGCTTCCCGTCATGCTGCGTCCTCCTCGGGCGGCAGCATCGCCCGCTCGCACTGTGCGAGGGCAGCGATCGTTCGGCCAGCGGTTGCATCGGGCGGCCCATCGCCGCTATCGATGGTGATGTCGGCCTCGGCGTAGATCGGATGGCGCCGCTCGATCAGCTCGGCGAGCACAGCGCGCGGGTCGGGCGTTTTTAGCAGCGGCCGGTTGGCACGCCGCGACACGCGCGCGAACAGCACATCGAGGTCGGCCCGCAGCCAGACCGAGACGCCGCGCTGTGTGATGATCCGCCGCGTCTGCGGGTCCATGAACGCACCGCCGCCGGTCGCCAGCACGTGCACCGGACCCTGCAGCAGACGGGCGATGACTCGGCGCTCGCCGTCGCGGAACATCGCCTCGCCGCGGTTGCGGAAAATCTCCTCGATGGTTTCGCCGGCCGCCGCTTCGATCTCCTCGTCCGAATCGAAGAACGGCAGCTCGAGTCGCGTCGCGATCCGCCGTCCGATTTTGGTCTTGCCGGCGCCCATCAGTCCCACGAGCACGACCGTACGCGCGGGCACAAAACCGCGTGCTGCCTCCTTTCGCGCCGTTGTCGGCTCGGTCTGGACGTCCATTTCGCGCCGTCCTCGTCGTGGTAGTTTCTCACGCCGCTGCGACAGCGTAGTACCATATCCCGCGTCAGGATGGTCAATCTGGCGCGGCAGGATCGGGGCCGGGGGAAGGCAGTCGGCGCATGGGAAGGGTGACGCTCGTCCTCGTGCTGGTGGTGATGCTGGCCGCCCTCGGTGGCGGGCTGTTCCTCGCCTATTGGGATTTTAAGGTGCCTCGGACGCACGTCGAGAAGGTCTTGCCGGATGCCCGTTTCCCGAAATAGCGCGGCGGCGGTCGTCGCGGTGTCGCCGCGCCTTGAGGCGTTTCTCGAAATGCTGGCGGCAGAGCGTGGCGCGGCGCGGCTGACGCTCGCCGCCTACCGCAACGACCTGCTCGATTTGTCCGGATTCCTTGCCCGCCGGGGCGAGGCGCTCGATAGCGCCGACGCGGCATCGCTGCATGATTACCTCTCGGCCGCGGCCACCCGGCGTCTGGCGCCGCGCACGCTGGCGCGGCGGCTCTCGGCGATTCGCCAGTTCTTCCGGTTCCTGCTGACCGATGGGATGCGCAGCGACGATCCGTCGAGTGGCCTCGACGCGCCGCGGCTCGGCCGGCCTTTGCCCAAGATTCTGAGCGAGACCGAGGTCGCGCGGCTTATCGCCGCCGCCGAAGCCTGGCCCGGCGAGGAAGGGGTGCGGCTGCGCGCGATCCTCGAGCTGCTCTACGCGACGGGTCTGCGCATCAGCGAGCTGACAACTCTGCCGCTCGCCGCGGCGCAGCGCGAGCCGCGTTTCATGCTGGTGCGGGGGAAGGGCGGCAAAGAGCGGATGGTGCCGCTGAGCCCGCCGTCGCGCCGGGCGCTCGCCGAGTATCTCGCCTGCCGCTCACATTTTCTGCCGGAAGGCGGCGCCTCGCGCTTCCTGTTTCCCTCGCGCGGCCGCGACGGCTTTCTCACCCGCCAGCGCTGCGGCCAGCTCTTGAAGGAACTGGCGCTCGCGGCCAATCTCGACCCGGCCCGACTGTCCCCGCATGTGCTGCGCCACGCGTTCGCCAGTCATCTCCTCGACCATGGCGCCGATCTGCGCAGCGTGCAGCAGATGCTCGGCCATGCCGACATCGCGACGACGCAGATCTACACCCATGTCCAGGGCGACCGGCTGCGGCGGCTGGTCGAGGCGGCGCACCCGCTGGCGCGGCGCAAGTGAGCGACAACCGGCCGATGCGGCATTTTCTCGATTTCGAGCGTCCGATTGCCGAGCTCGAAGGCAAGATCGAGGAGCTGCGCCATCTCTCGGCCGCGAACGGGCTCAACATCGCCGAGGAAGTGGCGCGACTGGCCGGCCAGGTCGAACGCCTCCTGCGCCAGACCTACGGCAAGCTGACGCCGTGGCAGAAGGTGCTGGTGGCCCGCCACCCGGAGCGGCCGCATTGCCGAGACTTTATCGCCGGCCTCGTCGATGAATTCACTCCGCTCGCCGGCGACCGCGCTTTTGGCGAGGATGCGGCGGTGCTTGGTGGCATCGGCCGCTTTCGCGGCAAGAGCGTCGTCGTGCTCGGCACCGAGAAGGGCGCCGATACCGAGGCGCGTGTGAAACACAATTTTGGCATGGCCCGGCCTGAGGGCTATCGCAAGGCAAAGCGGCTGATGCGCCTCGCCGAGCACTTCCAGCTGCCGGTGCTGAGCTTTGTCGACACCGCCGGCGCCTATCCCGGGATCGATGCCGAGGCGCGCGGCCAGAGCGAGGCGATCGCCAGCGCGATCGAGACCTGCCTCGACATCCGCGTGCCAGTCGTTGCGAGCGTCATCGGCGAGGGCGGGTCGGGTGGCGCGATCGCACTCGCGGCCGGCAACACGGTGCTGATGCTCGAGCACGCGATCTACTCTGTTATTTCGCCTGAAGGCTGCGCCTCGATCCTCTGGCGCAACGGCGAGAACGCTAAGGACGCCGCCGAGGCGCTCCGTCTCACGGCGCAGGAAATGCTGCGTCTGGCAATCATCGACCAGATCGTCGCTGAGCCGCTCGGCGGCGCTCAGCGCGCGCCGCAAGAGGCAATCGCCCGATTGGGCGAGACGATCGACGAGGCGCTACGCCCACTCGCCGGCCTGGATGGCGAGACGCTACGGCGGCAACGCCGGCAGAAATTCCTTGCGATGGGAACCGGGCCGGGCCTTTGAACTCGAGGCGAATTGCTGGCCATTTTCGCCGCTACGGCTGCGCCTTCAACCAATCTTAGGATTTCCGCCGTATCGCTCTGCCGTGTTGACGAGAGCAGGGTGATGACGCGAGGCGCTGGCGTCCGGGATTTTCTTCGCTCGCGGGAAGGAAATGGGTGGATTGGGATCCTCCTGTTTGCGGCGGCATTGGCCTTTTCCGCGTCGTTTGGCTATTTCCAGGCGAGCCTCAAATCCTTTGTGCGCAACAAGATCGACGAGCGGCTGACCGCGACGCAACTCGTCGATGCATTTGCCGGCAATTACGCCGATCTGCGTCAGAAATTGAGCGCCGATGCGCCGGCAGCGGCAGTATTTCGTCTCCAATCGCTCCAGCGGTTCAATGCGGCATCCGGTCAGAACGTCCTGCGTCTCGGCTGGGTCGATCTCGATGGTAAGGCGACCTCCGCGTCGCTGGCGGACCCCGCGACAGCGAAGACCGTCGAAGGCTTCGCCGCGGTCCGGGATCCGGTGCCAGTCTCGCGCTTCATGGCGGTCGACGGCGAAGAGGTTCTCCGCACCATCTATCCCGCGACCATCGAGGGCGCGCTGGTCGGCGCGTTGTCGGTGGACATGCCGGTCGGGCCGTTTCTCGCCGGATTGCATCGCGACTGCATCGTCATCGGCACCTTCATCTTCGGGCTGATCGGCGGCGTCGGGCTATGGCTCACGATCGGTTACTATCACCAAAACCTCGAGCGCGAAGCCGCGCGCGAGCAGGCCGAGGCGGCAAACCTGGCTAAGTCGTCGTTCCTTGCAGCGATGAGCCACGAATTGCGCACGCCCCTGAACGCGATCATCGGCTTTTCCGAGATGATGCTGCGCGAGATCATGGGCGAGTTCCGCAACGAGCAGTACCGTTCCTATGTCGCGGACATCCATGCGAGCGGCTCGCATCTGCTGCAGATCATCAACGATATCCTCGATCTGTCGAAGGCCGAGGCGGGCAAGCTCACTCTCGAGGAAGAGGTCTTCGACCTGCGTGACCCGATCCGCGCCGTGACCCAGCTGGTCAAAGTGCGTCTCGATGAGCATGGTTTGACGCAAAACGTCGATATCCCCGCCGATCTGCCGCTGCTGCGGGCCGACGAGCGCAAAACCATGCAGATGCTGCTCAACCTCGTCACCAATGCGATCAAGTTTAGCCAAGGCGGTAGCGAGATCGCGATCATCTGCCGTGCCGACCCGATGCGCGGGTTGGCGATCACCGTTGCCGATAGCGGCATCGGCATCGCGCCGGAAGATCTTAGCCGCGTGCTCGAAGCCTTCGAGCAGGTCGACAATTCGCTGAGCCGACGTCACCAGGGCACTGGGCTCGGCCTGCCGCTGGTCAAGGCCATGATAGAGCTACATGGCGGCGTGCTCGAACTGAAGAGCACGCCCGGAATCGGCACCGAGGCGACCATCGTCTTTCCACCGTCGCGCGTCGAGATGCAGCCTGAAAAGTCGGTTGGGATCGCCGCCTGAGGCCATCCGCCGGCGCGACGTAGCGCTCTTCGGCACGACTATCTAACATCGTCCCCGATTAGGGGCGACGCCATGGCATTCCGTCTCGAAGAAGCGACGATCGACGAGCTGCATCGGGCGATCCAGGCCGGTGAGACGACCTGCGTCGCGGTGGTCGAGCAGTATCTTGCGCGCGCCCGCGCCTATAACGGGGTGGCCAGCCTCTTGGTCACCGAGGATGGTGCCGCGGTGCCCGCGGCGACGGGCACGGTGCGGGCGGGGATCCCGTTGCAATTTCCCACTGATACCGTCGCGGCCTCGGCCCTCTTTCCCGACCTCGACAAATATCGCGGCCCGCCGCTCGAATTCGGCCGTATGGAACCGACCGCGTCCGACCCGTCGGTTCAGCAGCAGTACGGCATGATCGCCGGCAAGCCAAACGCCGGTCAGTTGAACGCGCTGGCGACGCTCAATATCCGCGGCGAGCGCTCGGTCACCTGCCAGGGCGAATTCGACCGCCATCCGTCGCTGGGGCCGCTGCCGCCAGACGCGCCAGCAGTGTGCGACGAGTTCCGCCGCCAGCCCGACGCGCTGGAGCGCGCCGCCGAGTTCGATGCCAAATACGGCTCCAACCCGCCGCTCGACGAGATGCCGATGTACGGCGTCGTCTTCTCGTTCAAGGATCCGTTCGACACCAAGGACATGCGCACCACTGCGGGCGGCGACGCCGCTTATGACATCGATTTTCCGGCGCGTGACCACATCCTCGTCGAGCAGCTGCGTCGCAAAGGCGCGATCATCTTCGCCAAGGTGGTGTGTACTGAATATAACGGCCGCGCCGGCAATCCCGGCGGGCGGCACAAGCCTGAAAAAATGTTGCCCTCGGTGCTCGGCTATCAGCGCAGCACCTGGGGCGGCAACCCATCCAACCCCTACGACACGACCCGCGCGGCCTCGCTCGGGTCGAGCTCCGGCTCGGGCGTCTCGGTTAGCGCCAATCTCGTCATGTGCAGCCTCGGCGAGGAGACCCGCGCCTCGTGCCGCGGCCCGGCCAATCACAACGCGGTGGCGTTGATCCTGCCGCACAAGGCGATGCTCGGCTTTGACGGCGGGGCGATCGGCGCCGACATTTATTGCGATCGTGCCGGCATCCTCGCGCGCACGCTCGCCGATTGCGCCAAGGTGCTCGACGCGCTGCGCAATCCGGACGGCTTCTATTACGACCCGCGCGACGTCTACACCACGGTGCCGCGCTCGTCGGTGCTGGCCAACTACGCGAGCCATGCGGCGGGCGCGGTGAGCCTCAAGGGCATCCGCATCGGCATCGTCCGCGAGTCGATGCTGTTGCGGCCCGGCGACAAGGCGGTCGAGCCCATTTCCCGTGCCGCCGCGGCCGAGATCAAGTCGGTGCTCGGTGGCAAGCTCGGCGCGACGCTTGTCGAGTCGGGCGATCCCGATTGGGAGCCCGATCCTGACATCGAGCAGATGAACCCCGATTTCCGCGCGTGCCTCGCGCGCCTGGTGCCGGTGTTCATGCCCGATTTGTTGTTCCGGCTTGGCCGTGACGGCGAGCCGGTGTTCAAGGAATTCGCCGCCGTGATCCGCCGCACCGAGTTCATGCCCGGCAGATTCTTCGGCTCCGGCTCGATGGCGCCGATCGATTATTGCGTCGCCCTCGCCGAGGGGCGCATCGAGCCGCCCAAGAACCTCGACATCGCCACGATCCAGGACCAGGAGCTGGCGATGAGCTTCCGCTTCCACATCCCGCAATACCTGTCGCGCCGCGCGGCGGATTGGGCCGCGCGAGGTTTTAGCGAGACGCTCGACGATTTCGCCGCGCTCAATCGCCGCTCGAAATTCTGGGGCGATGACGGCCGCGCTGCCTTCAAGAACTGGGAAGAAGTCCAGGACCCGCGCAACAAGCTCGGCGGGAGGCAAGGAGTGGACGAACGCATCATGCTGCGCGAGCTGTTGCGCCGGCTCGACATGATGGTGTTCCTCGAAAACCGGCTCGATGCGTTGGTGCGGCTGCACACACCGCTGCCGCCGGCCAAGATCGGCGGCGCCCACGATCCGTTCGGCGGCGGGCCGAATAACCTGCGGCCGGAATCGATGTATGGACCCAATGCCGGCCTGACCGAGATGCTGGTGCCGGCGGGTTATGTGACAACGGCTTACGACCCGGTCTTCAAGCTCGCTGACGACGGCGCCCGTTATGTCCCTGCACCGGCGGAGCATGTGACAATTCTGCCGGAGCCTGGATTGCCGTTCTCGCTCGTCTTCCGCGCCGAGCCGGGCCGCGAGGACGTGCTGCTCCAGATTGCTTCTGCCTACGAGGCCGCTTCGCATCGCCGCATCCCGCCGCCGCGGTTTGGGGCGGTGTAGGGATGCCTGGACTGCCGGACGTTGATTTCGCAGTCATCGAGGAGTCGAAGATCACCCATTATCTGCTGGCAGCTGATCATCCGGTGGGTCGGTTTAAGGCAGCGTTCTTTCTCGGTTTCGGATTTGGTGCCGCCGCGTGGGAGGAGCTTCACGATGCGCTGCTCGCTCACGCCCGCGATGGTCAGATCGTCTCAGTCAGCGAGACCGAATTCGGGATAAAGTATATTTTAGAGGGACCGTTATCCGCGCCCGATGGTCGGCGGCCAAACCTTCGTGCTGTCTGGTTTGTCGAAGCCGGTGAGAGGACGCCGCGATTGGTAACGGCTTACGCGATGCCGAGAGGTGGAGAATGATTAAGGAACTGGACCCCGTCGTTCTGACCCAAAGCCTGCCCGAGCATCGCCTCCGCGCCGGCGATGTTGGCTGTGTTGTGATGGTTCATGGCAAGGACGTTGGCTATGACGTCGAGTTCGTTACCCTGACGGGGGAAACGGTTTCGGTCGTGACCGTTCCCGCCGACGCAGTCCGACCGGTACAAGCGAAGGAGATCGCTCACGCACGCGTCGTCGCCTGATTTCTCCAGCGAAAGGACACGCACATGCCCTACACCCGCCCGACCAAATCCCTGCCGCCCGCTTCCCCGCCGCTGCTCGCGCCGCAGCCGCCGCTCGCGCCGCTGACCCCGCCGGTGCATGTCGTCGATCTGATGACGGTCGAGGGCTCGGCGGCGTTCGGCGCGCGCTGGCGTGCCACCGAGGCAAAGATTATCGAGTGTCCGGCGCTCGCCGACTCTCGGCCCGAATACAAGACCACCTACGACATCGATCCGCATGCCGAACTGGTCGGTTACGACGATTCCGGCTGGGAGCCGGTCGATCCGACCGATCTTGGCGGACGGCGCGGCGGCGGCATCGTCTCGTTTTTCTGGTTCCGCGCGACCCTGACGATCCCGCGTGAGGCTGCGGGTTTCGCTACGGCCGGCGCCAAGGCGGTGCTGCGCGTCAATATCGACGACTATGCCGAGATCTGGGTCAACGGCGAGCTGCCGCGCGCCGCCGGGCGGCCGAGCCCGGCCTGCATCCAGGGCTTCAACATGCCCAACCGGTTGGTGCTCGGTGACAACATTGTTCAACCGGGCGACAAGTTCGAAATCGCGGTCTTCGCGATCAACGGACCGCTCTCCGCCGGCCCCGCCAATTTCCTGTGGTTCCGCGAGGCTAAGGTCGAGTTTTACCGCTAGCCTACCGGTATTCGTCGCCACAATCGCCGATCACCCGCATTAGGTCGCGTGATTTAGCGAATATCGGCTCAAGCGCCGCGACATCTTCGGCGCCGAGAGCGACGCCGAACACGCCGGCATTGGCGGCGATGTGTTCGGCAATACCGAGGCGGGCGCCGACGATGACCCCTGCGACCGCCGGCCGGTCGAGGACATAGCGGGCGCCGATTGCGGCGATGCTGACACGGTGCTGGTCGGCGATCGGCTTCAGCGCTCCGAGCAATTCCTGGAACAAGCCCCAGCCGCCCCAGGCGTCGATCATGTTCTTGTATTTCTGCTGCGAGACGGTCGCGAGCTCGCCGCGCTGCGGCTCGGGCCGGCCGAGCCAGCCTTCCGACAGCAGCCCGCCAAGCAGGGTGCCGTAGGTCAGCAGCGTGATCCCGTGCTCGGTGCAAAACTCGGCCATCCGCGCCGCGGGCCGGCGATCGACCAGCGAATACTGCACCTGGTTCGAGACGATGCGGATGCCACTATCGGCGATGATCGCCAGCCGTTCGGTGTCGAAATTGGTCAGCGCCAGGTGGCGGATTTGCCCGGCGTCGCGCAAATCGGCCAGGTGCTTCAGCGCGTCGAGATAGCGCCGGTCGCTGTAGTCCCACCAATGGAACTGCAGCAGGTCGAGACGATCGACTTGCATCCGCCGGCGCGACACCGCGACCGCGTCCTCGACGATCTGCCGCGTCATCGGGCCGGGATGCGGCACCCATTTGGTGAAGGCCTGGATTTCGGCGAGCGCGATGTCGCCACGGCGGGCGGCGAGTTGTTGGCGGAACGCCCCGATGAGGTCCTCGGCCGGGCCGTAATGGTCGGCGAGGTCCCAGGTGGTGAACCCCGCATCGTGATAGGCGAACATCGCCTCGACCGCTTGCGCCGGGTCGATCCGCCCATGCCCGCCCGATACCTGCCACATCCCGTTGAGCAGCCGGCAGATCGACAGATCGGGAGTGAAGGCAAATCGCGCGGTCTCTGGTAGCGTCATCCGACTAGTCTAACGCGACGGGAGAGGCGAGGGGAGAGATGGGACGGCAGATCGAGGAACTGGCGCGCTTTGCCGCCGAAACCCGCTACGAGGATATCCCCGAAGCGGTGCGGCGGCACGCCAGGATGACCTTGCTCGATACGCTGGGGGTGATCCTCGCCGGCTCGCAGCGGCCCGAGGTCGCAGCGCTGCGCGAGAGGTTGGCGGGCGGCGGCAACGTCACGGTCTACGCGCGCGGCTGGGCGCGAAGCGACGCGCGCACGGCGGCGCTGCTCAACGGGATCGCCGGGCGGGCGGTCGAGCTGTGCGAAGGCTTGCGGCTGGTCTCCGGCCAGGCGGCGATGCAGGTGCTGCCCGGCGTGCTGGCGGTGGCCGAGACGGCGGGGAGTTCCGGCCGCGAGATCATGGCGGCGCTGATCCTCGGCTACGAGGTCGCTGGGCGATTGGCGGGCGCGTTCACGCCGCGCCCGCTGGCGCACCAGAACGGGCAGGTGTCGCTCTTGGCCGCAGCCGCTGCCGGCGCCCGGCTGCGCGGCCTCGACGCCGCCGGGGTCAGCCTGACGATACGCATCGCCACGACCCTGGTGCTGACCCCGAGCTACACCAACGCCGTCGCCGGCGCGACCGCACTCAACGTCGCCGGCGGGATGAGCGGGTTTGCCGCCGCGCTGGCGCCCGAGTTGGCGCTCGCCGGCTTTACGGCGCAGCCCGATGCGGTCGAGGAGGCGCTCGGGCAACTTGTCGGCGCCGGGTTCGCGCCAGACCGCCTGCTTGAAGCCCTCGGCAGCGCGTGGCAGATCACCCGCAACTATTACCGGCTCTACGCCTGCTGCAACCCGATTCACCCGGCCTTGGATTGCCTCGCCGCCGCGCTGGCCGAGCTGAAGCCGCGCCCCGAGGAGGTCGCGCGTATCGACGTCGCGACCTATCGCTTTGCCTCGGTTATGCGCAATCCCGACCCGCCCAACTATTTCGCCTCGAAATATTCGCTGCCCCATGCCGCGGCGGCGATGGTGGTGCGCGGCAACGCCGGCTATTTTTCGCTCGACGACAGCGCGCTCACCGATCCACAAATCGCCACGTTGCGCCACAAGGTCCATATCGTCGAAGACCCGGCGATGAGCGCGGTCGCGCCAAAGCTGCGGCCCGCTCGTGTCACCGTGACCCTCGCCGACGGCCGCACCGTAACCCAGGCTCGCGACAGCCATCGCGGCGACTTCAACGATCAATTCTCCGACGCTGAGATGCGCGGCAAGTTCCGCGAGCTGGCCGGGATCGTGCTGAGCTCCGGTGGCGCTGCCGCCGCCGAGGCCGCCATTGACCGCATCGATGAGTGGAACAACGTCGGCGAGCTGACCGAGCTTCTGCGTCGCTACGGCCGCGCTTGAGAGGCTGCCCAGCCGGGGGCTAACATCCCCCCGAACCATACCCAGGAGAGTCACATGGCCTTCTACGAACTGCGCCAATATCACGTCCGCCCCGGCAAGATGGACGAATGGGTGAAGATCATGGAAGAGGAGATCATCCCCTTCCAGGTGTCGAAGGGCATGGTCATCACCGGCAGTTTCCGCGGCGAAACCGACGATTCCAAATATGTCTGGATGCGCCGCTTCGAGAGCGAGGCGCAGCGCGAGGCGCTCTACAAGGCGGTCTACGACACTGACTACTGGAAGACCAAGATCGAGCCGCGCGTGCCCGATTGCCTCGACCGCGAGAAGATGGTCATCACCCGCATCGTGCCGACGCCGAAATCGACGGTGGCGTAACCCGCTCGCTCAGAACGGCGCCGTGCCCTTGACGACGTTGCGGTGCATGACGCGGCGGTATTTGGTCATCTCGTAATTGGCGACGGCGCGGTGCAGGAGGCACCGGTTGTCCCACATGACGAGGTCGCCCGCCCGCCAGCGATGTGCGTAGGTGAAGCGCGGGTCGGTCGCGTGGCGCAGGAGCTCGTCGAGCAGCGCTGCGCCCTCCGCTTCGGGCATGCCAACAATCCCCGTCGCGTGGTGGCCGAGATAGAGCGCCTTGCGCTCGGTCTCGGGATGGGTGCGCACCAGTGGATGATCGACCGGCGGCAGGTCGTTGGCGTAGTAGCCGGGACGCCGGCCATGCTCCCACTGAAACACCACGCGCAAGCCCTCGATCTGCCGCTTCATGTCATCCGGCAGGGCGTCATAGGCAAGCGCCGTATTGGCGAATTCGGTGTCGCCGCCGATGGGTGGCAATTCGACCGCGTAGAGGGTCGTTATCGCTGGCGGCGTCCGGTAGTAGGGCTTGTCGGTGTGCCAGCGGTAATTGGCGCCCTTGGCGAAGCGGTCACTGGGATTACCGTCGGCGTCGAGATTGGCGGTGACATGGGCGACATCCTGGCGCTTGCCCGGCCGCCCGCCGCCGTGGCTCTCGACCTCGCCGAACTGCGCCGTGAATTCGTATTGCTGCTCGCGGGTCAGTGACTGGCTCGGGAAAACAACGACATGACGGTCGAGCAGCGCGGCGATAATGCGAGCGCGCGCCGCGCGCGGTAACGGTTGAGACAGATCGATATCGTCGATCGAAACCCCGATCGGCTCCGACAGAATCTCGCCGATGACCGCAGCCACCGCCGAGCCCTCAGTCGTGCAGCTTGTGTAGGAAGCCGGTGCGCTGCGCCGCGCCGGCGTTCAAAAACTGCGCGTCCTGCCCGGCGAGGATGAAGCGCGCGCCCATCTCGATATAGCGCGGCATGATCTGCTCGTTGTAGATGCCAGCCATGCCGGGGAATTTGCCGTGCTGCTTGCACGCCGCGATCATCGCCTTGTAGGCCTCGGCCACCTTCTCGTTGCCGAAATCGCCGTGGATGCCCATCTCGGCGCACAAATCGTTGGTGCCGATCAGCAGCACGTCGACCCCCGGCACCGCGGCGATGTCGGCGGCGTTCTTGATCGCGGTCGGTGTCTCTAGCATGACGACCGTCAAATTGGCCGCGTTGAGTGTCGACGCCGCCTCGCTGCTCGACGCCGAGCGTAGCGCGTAATGCGGTCCGATCCCGCCCATCGAGCGGTGACCGACCGGCGGGTATTTGAGCCGGTTGACGACCTCCCTGGCCTCGTCGGCGGTATCGACATGCGGCATGACGATGCCGAGCGCGCCGTTGTCGAGCGCGCGCGTCGCGATCGGGTATTCACCGTTAGGCACCCGGGCGATGGGCGCGATGCCGGCATCGAGCGCGGCGGTCGAGATCTGCGCGCATGCCTCCAGCGACATCACCCCATGCTCCATGTCGAGGAACAGCCAGTCGAACCCGGCGACCGCCATCGCCTTGGCGATCTCGACGCTGCGCGTCATGCGGATGCCAACGCCCAAGGCCAGGTGCCCAGCTTCGAGCTTCTCGCGAGCGACATTGCGAACGGCGGGCATCGGCGTCTCCCTGGGACATTGGTTCGGCGTTGCTCGGCCAGCCTGCACCTTCTAGGTTTCACCGGCAAGGCGACGCCGCCGACGCATCAGGACATCGATAAATGACCAACGGCCATTCGCGCGAGACGCGCTCGCGGTTTCATGTGCTCGGGATTCCGCACACGATCTCGACGCGCGACTACACTGTCTGCGCCTTCACCCAGAAGACGGTGCGGCTTTGCGCAATGCTGAAGGCGCGCGGGCACCAGGTGATCCACTACGGTCACCGTGACTCCGTTGTGGACTGCGACGAGCACGTCGCGGTCACCGACGACGATGTGTTGCGCCAGGCCTACGGCGAGCACGACTGGCGCACCCAGGGGTTTCCCCCGTTCGACACAGGCGACTTCGCTTACCGGGCCTTTATTGACAACGCGATCCCGGAAATCGGCCGGCGCAAGCAACCCGGCGATTTCCTTCTGTGCATGTTCGGCGACGGACACCGGGCCATCGCCGAGGCGCATCGCGACATGATCGTCTGCGAGCCCGGCATCGGCTATCCCGGCGGCCATTTTGCCCCGTACAAGGTGTTCGAATCCTACGCCATTTTGCACGCCTATCTGGGCCTCAGAAGCGTCGGGCGGATGAACAACCGCATGTGGTATGACGTCGTCATCCCGAATTTTTACGACCTCGCCGACTTCGAATACAGCGAGGAGAAGGACGATTATTTCCTCTTTCTGGGTCGGATCAACGATGGCAAGGGTGTGCATCTGGCGATGCAGATCGCCGAGGCGACTGGCGACCGCCTGATCATCGCCGGCCCCGGCTCGATCGAGCGGATGGGGACGCGCGGCACCCGGCCGCGCGAGGAGTTCATCGAGCATGTCGGCGTCGCCGATGTCGAAACCCGCAAGCGCCTCATGTCGAAAGCCAAGGGGGTGTTGCTGCCGTCGATCTTCGTCGAGCCGTTTTGCGGTGTTCATGTCGAGGCGATGTTGTCGGGAACGCCCGTCATCACCACCGACTGGGGCGCCTTCACCGAGTACAATATCCACGGCATCACCGGCTATCGCTGCCGCACCTTCGAGCAATTTGTCTGGGCGGCGCGAAACATCGGCACTATCCGTCCCGCTGTTTGCCGCGATTGGGCCGCGAGCAATTTCTCGATGGAGCGTGTCGGCGCGATGTATGACGAATACTTCTATAGTATTGGAAATATGGTTGACGGGGACGGATGGTATAGTGACAACCCCGGCCGCACCGAACTCGATTGGTTGCGCAAGCGCTGGCCCTGGGAAAGCGGCGTCATCCCGCCGGCATGAGCCCAGCCGACTCTTGCCGCCTACCGGCGGGCGAGGACGGCGGCGACCACTAAGGTGGCGGCCGCGACGATCGATGGCGTCCTAAAGCTGCCCAGCTGGTCCGACAGAAATCCGGCGAAGGCGGGGCCGACGATCTGACCCAACCCGAAGGCTCCCGTCATCAGCGCCAGGGCTCGCCGCGGATCGCCTCCCGCCAGCGCGCGCGCCCGGATCAGGCCCAGCGCGGTCAGTCCCATGAAGGTCCCGCCGACCAGCACGGCCGCGGCAAAAACGCCGGTGGGCGTGCGCCAGGCGACGCTCGCCAGCACCCCCGCCGCCTCAACGAGGCAAGCCACGGCAAATGCCTTCGGTATACCGAGCCGCGCCGCGATCCCCGTCCACAGCGCGACGGATGGGGCGGCCGCAAGGCCGAAGACGATCCAGATCACCGGCTCCAGTAAAGCGATCGCCGGCGTGCCACGAACGATCGCGACGAGAAACGTCGCGGTGATGATGTAGCCGAAACCGAAAAGGCCATAGGCGCCGATCAGCCGTCGCAGGGCCGGATCGGTCGTGGCTGCGGCCTCAACGCCGGCGGCGCGCGCCGGTGCCTCCCGGCTCGGCAGCAGCATCGTCGCCGCGATCATCGCGGCGAGCGACAAGAGGCCACTCGCCAGCCATAGCGCCTTCCACGTCTGGCCCGCGTGCAGCATCCCGGCGACCAGAACGGCGGAAACCGCGATGCCGGCGCCGACGCCGGCGAAATGCAACGCCGACAATCTGCTTCGCCCGGCCTCGGCCAGGTATTCGAGCACTAGCGTCGATGCGATGATCAGCACAAAGGCGCTCGCCGCGCCGCCGGCCAAGCGCAGCACGAGAAACGCCAGGAGGTTTTCGGTCAGACCCATCGCCGCCGTCGTTAACGCGCTGATCGTGAGCGACCCGAAGAGCCAGGCGCGGCGCGATCCGGGCAATGTCGGCAGTGCCGCCGCCAGCGCGCCGAGCAGATAGCCGAGGAAGTTGGCCGAGGCGATCAGCCCGGCCTCGGACTTGCTCAGCCCCAGTGCCTCGATCATCGGCGGCAAGATCGGCGTGTAGACAAATCGCCCGACGCCGATCGCCGCGGCAATCGCGATCAGCCCGCCGAGCGCCGTGGTGACCGCCTCGCTCGGTTTTGCCATGCCGGCCATATAGACCGCCTTGGGAATTCCGAAGAACGATTAAAATTGATAAGATCGATCTGAATTTCAGATAAGTGGAGCGATTGATGGATACTGCTGATCTAAGGGTCTTCGAGGCGGTGGCGCGTCTCGGCGGCATGAACCGTGCGGCGGCCGAGCTCAACACCGTGCAATCGAATGTGACCGCACGCATCAAGGCGCTTGAGGCCGATATCGGCCTCACGCTGTTCGAGCGGCACAGTCGCGGCGTGTCCCTGACCGCGGCGGGGCAACGGCTCTTGCCCTATGCCGACCGCGCCGGCCGGCTCCTCGCCGACGCCTGGCGAGCGGTCCGCGACGACGGGGTTCCGAGCGGCGTCCTGACCGTCGGCTCGCTGGAGACCACTGCGGCGCTGCGTCTGACGCACCTTTTGGCGCGCTATGTGGCGGAAAATCCCGAGGTCGATTTGGTGCTGCGCACCGGCACGACGCGCGAGCTGATCCGCGAGGTGCTGGAGCAGCGGGTCGATGGCGCCTTTGTCTGCGGCCCGGTAGCGCACCCTGAGCTGCTTGAGACGGTGATGTTCCGGGAAGAGTTGGTGGTGCTCGCTGCGCCCGAGGTGGCCTCGCTCGACGCGGCGCTGGGCACCCAGGTTCGGATTGTCGTGCTGCGCGCTGGCTGTTCTTACCGCCAGATGTTCGAAACGCTGCTCGCGCGCCGCGGCATTGAGATCCAGCGGCACCTGGAATTCGGCACCTTGGAGGCGATTTTCGGCTGCGTCGCCGCTGGGCTCGGCATCAGCCTCCTGCCGCGCGCCTTGATCGGCGGCGTCTGCGTGACCGGACGGGTCAGCATGCACGCGCTGCCGGCCGTCGAGGCACGGGTGGAAACGGCGTTCATCCGCCGCCGTGATGGCTTCGAGTCGAGTGCGCTCAAGGCGTTTCTCGCCTGCGCCGCCGACGCGCTCGCGACGGCGCAGGCCGCGTGATCTTCTATTCGGCTTTGGTGCAGTAGGCGGCGAGTAATTTCTCGATGGAACGCGTCGGCGAGATGTACGACAAATATTTCTACAGCATTCGAAATATGGTCGATCGAGACGGGTGGTACGCCGACAACCCCGGCCGCACCGAGCTCGATTGGCTCAGGAAACGCTGGCCTTGGGAAAGCGGTGTTATTCCACCGGTGTAAGAACGCTGAGAAAGCACCGTGCTTTAACCTTAAATTTTCTTGAAATGCTGTAGAGCTAAGGTAGAACGTGCCCGTAATTCAGGAGCGGTGTTTTCTGGCCGCTCAAGTCGAGGGGATGTTCGATGCTGCGACGGGTTCTGGCTGGTGCCGCTGTTATCTTGTTGGTCGCGATGGTGTTTCCCCTCGCACATGACGCCTATGAGCGCAACCGGGTCATCAGCAAGCTGGATCCGGTGCTGACCCAACAGGACCGCCAGGCCTTCCAAGCATGGCAAGGCGATGCGCTGTCGTTTGCCAAGAGCCTCTACGCCCGCTGCCAGATCGCCCACGCACAAGACACCAAGACATGCGAGCCCTACCGGCTGGCGCAGGACTGACCTGGGCCAAACCCACCGCCGACACAGCGCGGGTCGAGGGGCCCGCGCTTTTTTGTTGTGCCTAGCGGCGGGCCAGCGCGCTGGCCTATTCGGCCTTGAAGCAATAGGCGGCGAGCTTGTTGCCGTCGAGGTCGCGGCAATAGCCAGCATAGGCGGTCGGGTGCCAGCTGCGCGGGCCGACCGCGCCTTCGTCCTTGGCGCCCTGGGCGAGCGCCGCCTTGTGGAACCCGGCGACCGCGGCTCGGCTCGGCGCGGCAAAGCTGATGGTGCCGCCATTGGCGACCGTGGCCGGCTTGCCGTCGGCCGGCTTTAGCACGAAGAACTCGGGGGCCTCGGTGCCCCAGATCGAGCCGTTGTCGCCGAGATCGCGGAGCCGCTTTAGCCCGAGCGGCGCCAGCGCCGCGTCATAGAACGCGCGCGCCTTCTCCAAATTATTGGTGCCGACCGTGACATGGGTGAAGATCGCCATCAGTTCCTCCCTACCTGCCGTTGCGACGGGTCATGGCAGTCTAGACCGGATGCCGCGGCAGGTGTTCACGCAAAACTTCGCTTGGCGACGTAATTTACCTCGCACCCTCCGGCGCCCATTTGCCGCCCGATCTGACCAGCATCGCGGCCTCGCGCGGAAATTCGTCGTCGACCGTATATTCGTAGCAGCGGATTTTCTCGGTCTCGGGATAGGCGGCGTCGATCGCGGCGAGCGCCTCCGTCAACGTCTCGAAATCGCCGGTCATCTGCAGCCGGCTGTTCCACACCCCCTTAGCCGCCCGGGTCAGCATCTCGCGGGTCGGCGCGTCGGTCTCGGGCACCCGGTCGAGATAGGCGGTGATCTCGATGCCGACCGGCTCGTCCGGTTTCCACTCGTCGCGGGTGATCTCGACCCGGTAGGTCTCGTACGCCATCGTCCCGGCGGGTCAGCGCCGCCCGCCGAAGGCGATGATGGCGCAGACGGCCAGCACCGCGGCGACGGTGCCGATCGCCCAAGTCGGCCAGATCTGCTGCCAATGGAGATCGGGCAGCCGCCGCGAATAGAACTGCTGGCGCGGACCCAGAAAACCGTAAGTCTCTGGCTCAAGCGTTTTGTAGCGATAGGAGCCTAGCGGGATGACCGGGGCTTCGATAAAGCACCACCACAGCGTGCGGATGACTGAGCCGCATTCCGGGCACGGCATCGCGTTGCCGTAGAACTTGCGGCCGATGCCGTTCGTCGTCGAGATGGCGCCTGGCGTGCGGTCGGTGCTTTCGGCAACGCAATGCGCGCAAAAGATCGCTCGCGATGCGACTGCACGCTGCGATGATGGGGCTATATCGCTCATGCCGTTGGTCTCCCTTCCAATACGTCAATGTCACGAAGACAATTCAACCAACCCGGCGATCTTAACAAAAAGGCCGCTCCCGGAGGAGCGGCCTTTGGTGTCCAACCACACCCTCCCCGGCATGCGGGGAGGTCGGGGCGCAAACCCGCGGCAAGGCGGGTCTCGCGCGCACGCGCGCGAGACGAAAAAACATCAGGAGCAACCCGTTGAAATCCCCCGATTCCGCTGTCGAAAAACAGGCGGTAACAAGCACGATAACAGGAGGTGGCAGGCGGATCGGTGATTGCTTCAGTCATCGGCGGGGTCCGCAGCGGCTAGCGTATCGACGGCGAGGCCAGAAATATATGTTCTGTCTTTGTTCCTTCAAGCCTTTTACCCTGCGGGCTGCATGGCGGTGTGGCGTCGGGATGGGCGGGTCGATCGGGCGAGCGCTTCGACACACGACAGCCGCTCGCGTCAGCCGACAAATACGGCAGACCATGCCCCAATTCGGCCATTGCCCGCCGAGATTCCGGAGGTCTCGGGAGGGTGGAAAGATCCCATGGGCGTCTGGCTAGCGACCGTCGCTCTTTGAGAGTGAGGTTGCTGCCCCACCCACTCTGGAGGCGACGATGCCTGAAGACGCACCTCGGCCTGCGCA
>Ga0209517_10001141_pt1 | contig 41548 bp, 38 predicted proteins | sample PeaSoiMetSII2010_FD_187695 | JGI IMG/M metagenome (GOLD analysis project Ga0209517, IMG submission 187695) | Peat soil microbial communities from Weissenstadt, Germany - SII-2010 (SPAdes) (version 2) | ecosystem: Environmental > Terrestrial > Soil > Wetlands > Peat | place: Germany...
TCCTGACTTCCCGATGACCAGGTCCACCCCGACACGCACGCCATGACCATGGTCAATAACGTGATCGGGGTGGTCAATTACGTGATCGCAGCACGCCCCTCACTGCTCAATTTCATGATCGCTGACAGCCAGCGCGCTGGCTGGCCTGGCATTCAATGACGTGGCCACGGCACCGGGCTTGGTCTGGGTGACCGCCGAGGCTGGCCACACCGCGACGGCCAAGTCGTGGTTGCTGCGGCTGCGGAAGGGGCGCTGGGCGAAAATGCAGCTGCCGTGGCCGGTCCAGTTGCTTGCCGACGTGCGCCCGGACGGATCGGGCGGGGCCTGGATGACGGCGTACTCCGGCACCGGGAGCTCGTTCAAACTATGGCTGATCCACCGGACCATGAGCGGCCGCTGGCTTCGGATTCAGGCCCCTAGTGCGACCATCACGCGGTTCCCCGGCGACTCCGCCTTCCTCGCCGCGAGCTCCAACGGCCTCTGGGCCCACGGTCGCATTTAGCGATTCGGATCCACGCGGTGCCGCAGGCAACGGCGGCCAGCCTCACACTGCCGTCCCCACAGCACTGACCATGCCGACGACGCAAGCGGCGTCCGCCTGGCGCCGCACCAGGCACCGCCATGGAACTGGTCCCGGGCCGAGCGATACCCGTAGTCACATGTGATGGGCTAGGCGCCCGGCACTAGGGTTCTGGCGGCATGAAGGGCTCTGGCATCGACGTCGGTGATCCTGGCCAGGTCACCGACCAGCGTGATGCCGAGGTGGGCGGCTGCCCAACTCTGCACTGCCGTCGTCACCGGCACGAGCGAGACGGCCTGCGCGCACCGGTAATCGGTGACTGCCACCGCGATCTCGAGCCGGTGCAGCGAACTGGTAGGCCCTTGCTGCTTGTACTGGCCAGCGAACCAATTCCAGGCGTCAAACGGCGCCGCGTACTGATATCCGCTCCTGGCCATGCACTGAGACCACTTGCCGACGACTGCCACGAACCTGGGATTCGCTTCAACCAGCGAAGCGAGGTCGTTTGTAATGAGCTCTGCCCCGTTGCTTGACCAGATCCAGTTAGCGACTGACCCGTATATGCTCCGGACGGCGGCTCCCTGGCAGCCAGCCGACGGGATAGACGTCTGGGTTCCGCCTGGGAGGGTTATGTTGACGCTGCTGCTTTCTGGCCCTATCCACGCCACCATGTAGCTGGCAGATGCCGCACCTGACAGGGAGTCGACATACAGTTGCTCCGGGACGTTCGGCGGGCTCGCCGTCCCATGGCCGCTCCGCGCCTCCTGCAGTGCTACGGCGTAAGCACCGTAGCCATTGGACTGGCGGTCGGCCAGGCTGCGGTATGGCGGGAGTTCCGGCAGGGTCTGAGCTGTCGCCGTCGCGACGTCCTCAAGCTCCGGATAGTAGATAAGGCCCTTGGCCCGCATGCAGCGGCCGGTCAGAATCTCGACGGCATTGTTAAGCTCCGCGCCGGCATCGGCCGTGCCACCGGAATTGGTCAGCACCGCGATCTCAGCTGCCGAGAGCGGCACCGCAGGTCCGGTCGCCGCAGGCCCGGTCGCCGCAGGTCCGGTCGCCAAGGATGAACTCACGCATCCCGCGGCCAGGAAGCCAGCCGCCAGCAGCATCACAACGGACCCAGCCGGCCATGCCGCCAGGCGACTAGCCTGGGCCACCCAGAATCGGCTCATCAACACTCCACCTCGAATCCCGACGGGGACAGCGCCGCACCGACTGACGCAGTCCGGCCCTCAATGGTGTGCCAGGTCAGCGCGTCGCCGAAGGCGCTCTCGGCTAGCGGCGCAGGGCTTCGACGGGGTCGAGCCTAGCTGCCCGAAGCGCGGGGTATATGCCCGCGAGGCAGCCAGCGACGGTGCCGATCAGCGGGTCGGGCAGGATCACCGCGAGACTGAAGACAGCATTCCAATGATTGATATCGGCGATTGTCACGATGATGATGATGGACAGGCAGGTGCCGGCCAGGCCGCCGAGAGTGCCCAGGATGGTGCTCTCCGCCAGGAACTGGCAGGTGATATGCGGCCTCGTAGCTCCTAGCGCCCGGCGGACGCCGATCTCGTAGAAGCGCTCAAGAACTGAGGTCAGGGTTACGCTGGCGATCCCGATCATGCCCATCAGCAGCGCCATCACTCCGGCCAGCAGGAGCAGGGCTGATAGGTCGCCGTTGATCGCTGCCTGGAAGATGAACGGTTCGGAGGATGAGACGACGGCTAGGCGCTGCGGATCGGCGGGAAGGATCGCGACCGCAGCCTCGCTGGCAACGACCGCGGCCGATCCTGGCCTGGTGGCGATGATCGCGTCGGCGCCGAGAGCCGAGATTCCCCAGTATCGCAGGGCTGTCTGATCTGGAATTATGGCGACCTGAAGCAAGCTTGGCTCACGGCCGACTGATTGCAATATGCCGACGATGGTGAACGGGATCCCGTCGATCTCGATAGCCGGCTGCGCTGAGATGTCTGTCACTCCGAGTTGCGCCGCGGCAGCCTCGCCGAGCACGACAACGTTCTGGCGCTGCCGGTCCGCGAGAGCGCCGAAGAAACGTCCCTGCGCAAGCTTGCCCATCGACACCTGGAAAACACCAGGCGAGACCCCCATCACCTGGACCGAGTTGGCAGGCCCCTGACCTGCGGCCGGGGCCAGACGTGTCACGCCAGGCGCGACGGCCACGCCGACCGGAAAGAGAACGCCGGAGCTCAGCACCCCGTGCAGCCGGTCAATCAGCCGCTCAGTGTCCGGGGGGAACGCCGCCGATGACAGCTGAGGCTCAGTGTCGGAAACCACCACCTCGGTAGCCGCCAGGCTATTGAACCTCCCGTTGACCTCAGCACGGGTGGTGTTCGTCAGCCCGATCACGATCGCGAAACTGCCAACGCCGACGATGGCGGCAAGCATGGTCAGCATCGACCTGCCGGGCCTGGCGGAAATTCCCAGGACCGCCTCACTGGCGATGTCCGCCAGCCTCAGCGACTGCTTACCGGCCGCCGGCCCGTCGGGCCGCCAGCGCAGCATCAATGCTCCATCGCTGGCCGGGGCCCGTCTCCCAAATCCCCGAGCACGGTATCCCTGACCGTGCCGTCGGACATCACCAGGTGGCGGTCCGCGCGCGCCGCGACGTCGGGGTCATGCGTCACGATGACGACCGCGATCCCGTCATCGCGCAGGCCGTCGAGCAGGTCAAGTACCGACGTGGCCGAGGCCGCGTCCAAGTTGCCGGTCGGCTCGTCGCATAGCAGCAGCGCTGGCCGGCCCGCGACGGCCCGCGCGATGGCCACCCGCTGTTTCTCGCCACCCGACAGCTGGCCGGGAAACGCCGCCACCCGGTGTGACAGCCCGACCCGATCCAGGGTGCCGCGCGCAATCTGCTCGCGGTGGGACCTTGGTACCCGCTGGTACAGCAGCCCCAGGGCGACGTTATCTGTTGCCGTCCGCTGCGGCAGCAGGTTGAAGCTCTGGAACACGAAGCCGATGTGCTGGGCGCGCAGTCCCGCGACCTGCCGGTCGGGCATCTGTTCCGTGTCGGTCCCGGCGAAGATGACCGAACCCGCCGACGGGCGATCCAGCAAGCCCATGATGTTCAGGAGAGTGGACTTCCCCGATCCTGACCGGCCCATGAGGGACACGTAGTCCCGCGGCCCGATACACAGGTCGGCCGGCCGCAGTGCCGCGACCGGCGGAGAGCCAGGATAAGAGCGCTCCGCCGCGGCTAGCGACAGCAGCGCGCGGGCATCCGAACCGGACGTAGCGGGCACGCCGCGTTCACTCCCCCACCAGGACCTGCTCGCCGGCCGTCAGCCGCCCTCGCAGGGCCTGAACTGGAACGTAACCGCCGATCATGGTGCCCGTCCGGACCGGGACGGCGACGCGGCCGCCGCGCGTGATGACCGTCACGATGGCCTGCCCGTCTGGCGAGCTGTACAGCGCGGCAGCCGGCACGGCCAGCACCGGCCCGCTCGTAGCGGAAACGATGATCCTGCCCGTTACCACAGCGCCTACAAGCGCCAAGTTAAGCCGGGCACGTGATGTGATCAAGGCTTCCAGCGCCGGCCCGCCGCCGCCCCCGGTGCCGCCAGCCCCGCCCGGTGCCGCCGGCGCCGGCCTCACTCTCGTCACCCTGGCCGCGAACACCGCCAGCTGTCCGCCCATCCCGCTGACATACAGCGTGACGCCGTCTCCCGCGCTGACCAGAGCCGACTGCGCAGTGGTGAGCGGCAGCACGGCGCCGAGGCGGCCCGTACCAAGCACCACTGCCGGATCGGTCACCGGCCGACCCAGCCCCAGCGACGTTGACTCCACCACCGCCGGAAGGGCCGGCACGAAAACGACCTCGGCCTGCGGGACCACGATAGCCGCCCGGCCTCCCGAAGCGGCCCGCGACCGAGCCACGGTCGCTGACCCAGGCGGCGCGTACCCGGCTGCGTGATAGAACCCGCGGACAGCCGATTCCGTGCCCGCCCCGAATACTCCCGGAGCATCGCCACTGCCGAACCCGGCCGCAGCCAGACCCTCCTGCAACTGCAGCACATCACGGCCCTGATCGCCGACCGTCAGGTCCCGGTACATCGGCGTGGCCCCCCGCAGGGCGAATACCGGCCGACCGGCGATCTCGGCGAGCACTGCGCCGTTGGTTACCACCGATCCGGCCCGGCGCGGCGTCGCCGTTACGATGGGCTGAGCACCCGCGACCGTGACCGGCCCGAAATAGACATCGAACGACCCAGCGGGCTCCACCTTGCCCGGCACGGTCAGGGTTTCCGACAAGCGGCGCCACACGACACTAGCGGTCAGGACCGTCCTGCTTGCGGCGCGAGTTCTTGACGCAAGCACCGCCGGGGAAGTGACCCGCGTCCCAGCCCAGAACGCGGCCGCGATCAGGATCACCCCGGTCACCGCCACCCGCATCCACCACCGGCGGCCCCGGCCAGGACCAGCACCCATTCAGCGTCCCGTCACTCACCAAGCCTGATGACCCTAATCGGCCACGACATCATATACCCGTAATGACATATGATGGGCTATGCGCCCGGCACCAGGGTTCTGGCGGCATGAAGGGCTCTGGCGTCTATATCGGTGATCCTGGCCAGGTCACCGACCAGCGTATTGCCGAGGTGGGCGGCTGCCCAACTCTGCAGGGCTGTCGTCACCGGCACGAGCGAGACGGCCTGCGCGCACCGGTAATCAGTGCCCGCCACCGCGAGCTCAAGCTGGTGCAGCGAGCTGATCGGCCCACGTTTCGCATACTGGCCAGCGAACCAATTCGAGGCATCAAAAGGCTGCGCGTAATGATATCCGTGCTTGGCCATGCACCGTGACCACTTGCCCAGGACTGCCACGAACCTGGGGTTCGATTCAACCAGCGAACTGAGATGGTTTGTAATGAGCTCTGCTCCGTTGCTTGACTGGATCCAGCTCGCGACTGACCCGTATATGCTCCGGACGGCGGCTCCACGGCAGCCACCCGACGGGATATTCGCTAGGGCACCGCCCGGGAGGCTTACCGCGACCCTGCTGCTATCTGGCCCGATCCATGCCGCCAGGTACCTGGCAGAGGCCGCACCTGACAGGGAGTCAACATACAGTTGCTCCGGGGCGTTCGGCGGGCTCGCCGTGCCATGATCGCCATTTTGCGCCTCCTGGAGTGCTATGGCGTAAGCGCCGTAACCATTAGACTGGCGGTCGGCCAGGCTACGGTACAGCGGGAGTTCCGGCAGCGTTTGAGCTGTCGCTGTCGCCACATTCTCCAGTTCCGGGTAGTAGATCAGGCCCTTGGCCCGCATGCACCGCCCGGTCAGTATCTCCACCGCATTGTTGAGTTCCGCGTCGGCATGGGCGGTACCGCCGGAATTGGTGAGCACCGCGATCTCAGCACCAGAGAGCGGCACGGCGGGTCCGGCCACCGAAGGCCCGGTTCCTGGCGATGAGCACCCCGCGGCCAGGAAGCCAGCCGCCAGCACCGCCGTGACAGACCCGGCGTGCCTAGCCGCCATGCGGCCAGTCACAATCACCCAGAGTCGGCTCATCGGACACTCCACTCTCACATCCAGGCGAACAGTTCCCTACAGAACTGATGGCTTCTATGAAGCACGGCTACCATCTGCGTCTTTCATTGCCGGACGAACCGCCGGCCGTTGCTGCACCATCCCCGGTCAATGCAATCACAGCTACATGCTCGGGCTGGCAATCGCATCGATATTTCCCGCACATCCCTCCCCATGCGCTTTGCGCCACGCAAGGCACCTTTAACTAGCAATCCGAGCACCAGCGTCTCCGAGTAATCTATGCGCGACAATGCCCCGGCGGTTCCCCATATCAGCGCAGAGCCGACATGGGGAACCGCACGGAGCCGACATTGCAATCACTGCCTGGCTAGCAGGTGCCGCTAACCTTGTCTGCGCTAGTGATGTCGTTAAAGCCCCAGGTACCGAAGTTCGGGATGTCTTCGTACGAATAGAGGGTGAGTGTTGATCCTTGGCAGTTGGCGTCCTTGTAAAGGATCATATTGTTATTGATCTGACTCTTCCCTGAGGATGCGCAATCGTTCCAGGTATATGGCGGACTGCAGTAGAGGTTGGGAGACCAGAAGTTACCCCAGTACGAGTTGCCGCCCCGGAAATTCGCCACCCAGTCACCGGTACTCGGCGAATAGTTAATATCTATGTAAAAACAGTTGTACCCGGAATTGCAGCTCAGCGGAGCCGCAAGCGCCGGGGTGGCCGTCGCGATCCCCGCCCCTGCCAAGCCCACGATCGGCGCGACCGCAATAAGCAACAGCTTCAGCCTCAGTCCCCTGGCCCGTGTCCGGAACGCCATCGTTGATCCTCCATTCTTGGATCGGCGGTGCGATGAGCTGAAGACTACTGATCCAATATGTTATTTGTCAATATCTCATCTCATCTCGTCATCGTCGATATCGGCATGCGAGGACGCGCTGGCAGGTGCGCGAGCGACCGCGGATCTGAGTGCGGCCTTGAGCCAGCCGACCTTGCGCGCCGAGGCACGCGGATCTGTGCTCCACATCGCGAACACGATCATCATCAGGGCGAACATGATCGCGTCACCCGCGACCCACATCACCGCGCCGCCCGCGTGCAGGTCCTGCACAGCGCTGGGTGCCCAGACCGGGCGTGGCCCGGCGGGCAGTCCTGGCGTGCCGTGGTTGCCGTAGCCGAGGATCAGGCCGGTGAACGTGTCTACCGGCATGATCAGGAACAACAGGATCAGCCTGGCGGGGTAGGAAAGCCGCCAGCGGATGGACTCCTGGCCCAGGATCGGCAGCAGGAAGAGGTAACCAACGACAAGGAACGCCACGTGCTCGGTGTTGTGCGCAGCCGGGTTGCGCGCCGTCAGGTTGGCCAGGCCGGTCAGATGCGCCCCGACTATCGCCGCGGCGTACGCGGCGAACCCGAATGCGGGCCAGGTCAGGAAGCTGACCACGCGAGAGCGGAGCACTCGCTTGGCCCAGCTGTGCAGCGGGTTGCGGCTGGCGTGCAGCAGCAGTGTGATCGGCCGGCCGAAGATCAGCAGCGGCGGGGCGACCATCACCAGCATCAGGTGCTGGATCATGTGATCGGCGAACAGCACGTCGTCGTAGCTGCCGATACCGCTCTGCGTCGCCAGCACCACGACGGCAAGCCCGGCAAGGAACATGGCGGTCCGCCAGCCTTGATCATCACCGTTTGGGCCTGGTGACAGCACCGTTAACGGCACCCCCACTACCGCCAGCGTCCACCACCTGCTCGCCCCGGCCCGGCCCCTTCTCGACCTCATCCAGCAAGGTCACGAACTACAGCTGGAGCTAGGCGGAGGCGGCCTGGGTCGGTGGCACGCCGGCCATCATCAGGCCGATCGCCTCTCTGCTTGTGGTTCGCGGATCGGCCTCGCTGATGATCACTCCCTCGTAGATGACGAGGATCCGGTCGGAAATGGCCATCACCTCATCCAAGTCCTCGGAGATGACCAGCACGGCGGTACCGTCGGCCCGCTGCCTGATCAGCCGCTGGTGAATGTAGGCCGAAGCGGAGACGTCGATGCCTCGGGTTGGCTGGGCGACGAGCAGAACGGCAGGTGAGCCGGACAGCTCGCGGGCCATGATCAGCTTCTGTATGTTGCCGCCGGACAGGTTACGGGCCGGGGTGTCCAGGCCAGGCGTCCTGACGTCGAACTCAGCCACCAGCTGCCTGCAGTGCTGGCGGACGGCCCGGTTGCGCAGGAAGCCGAAGCGGGCGTATTCCGGATCGGCGTTGGCCACCAGAATCAGGTTCTCTGCCACAGTAAGGTCGCCGATGACCGCATCGCGCATCCGCTCTTCTGGCACGTAGGCCAGCCCGGCGTCACGGACCGCCCGCGGGTGCCGCCCGGTGACGTCAGTGCCAACGATCTCGACCCGCCCGCTGACCGGCTGGCGCAGGCCCGCGATCGCATCAGCCAGCTCCCGCTGCCCGTTGCCCGACACCCCGGCGATGCCGACGATCTCGCCGGAGTGCACCCGCAGTGCCAGCCCGCGCACCGCTTCCACGCCGCGGTCGCCCTGCACCCGCAAGTCGCTGACGGCCAGCGCGACCGGGCCCTGCTGCCGGTCAGCTGGCACTCGCACCGCGGCGACCTGATGGCCGACCATCATGTCAGCCAGCTGGTCTGCCGTCGTTTCGGCGCCGCGGACCGTGGCGATCTTCCGCCCGGCGCGCAGCACCGTGATCCGATCGGACAGCTCGAGCACCTCGTTGACCTTGTGCGAGATGAACACCAGCGACAGGCCGTTCCGCACCAGGGCGGTGAGCACTCCGAACAGGTCGCGGACCTCCTGCGGGGTCAGCACGGCTGTCGGCTCATCGAGCACGAGCAGCGAGACGTCCCGGTACAGGGCCTTGATGATCTCGACCCGCTGGCGCTCGCCTACCGAGAGCTGCCAGATGTAGGCCGCCGGATCCACCTTGAGCCCGTAGTCCTCCGACAGCTGGCGGATCCGTGCCGAGACCCGCCCGAGGTCGGTCAGCGGACCGCGCGACGAGGGGACGCCAAGCGCGACGTTCTCCGCGACGGTGAGCGTCTGCACCAGCATGAAGTGCTGGTGAATCATGCCGATGCCGTGCTGGATGGCCACCGCCGGTGAGGTGATAATCACCGGGTCGCCGCCCAGCCGGATCTCCCCCTCGTCCGGCCGGTACAGGCCATACAGGACGCGCATCAGGGTGCTCTTGCCCGCGCCGTTCTCGCCGAACAGAGCATGGATCTCACCAGGTACGACGTCGAAGTCCACGTGATCGTTGGCGAGCACCCCGGGGAAACGCTTGGTGATGCCCCGCATCTCAAGCAACGCTTGGCCCGCCGAGGCGCTCCCCGTGGCTGCTGCCGTCATGGTGACCGCTCCCGCCTCAGTTCGTCGGCGGCGTGATGGTTCCGCTGATGATCTCGGCCGCGATGTGCTGGCCTGCGGCCTTGATCGCCGCGGGCAGCGGATACGTCGGGTTGTAGACGATCTTCTCGCCGTCGTTGCCGAGGGTGATCGTGTAGGTCGCACCGCCGAGGACGGCGCCCCGGATCTCGGTGATTATCTGCTTGATAACGCCGGTCCAGTCGTAGACCTGGGATGCCACCACCTCGGTTGGCGCCAGCGACGACTGGTCCCACTGGGTACCGAACCAGGCCACCTTGTCGCTGCTGGCCACGCCGATCGCCCCGACCACCGATTGCGAACTCCCGGTCAGCACGTCGGCCTTCTCCGACACGTACGCCTTGGCCGCGGTGGCCATCAGCGTGTCGTCGCTGAACGAGCCGGTGAAGCTCACATGCACGGTCGCAGACTTGTCGGCAGCCAGGGCTCCGGCTTTGAAGCCGACCACGTAGAGGTGCGCGTCGCCAACGTCAATCGGGCCGATGACGCCGAGCACCTTGCTCTTGCTGAGCTTAGCTGCGACGTAGCCCTCGACATAGCCGCCCTCCTGCGAGTTCGCCTGGTAGGCGAAGACGTTCTTCAGGCCGTATGTCACACCCGCGGTACCCCAGGCGAAGGACGTTTTCGGGAACTGCGGTGCCAGTTGCTCGACCGTGCCGCCGTACTGCGAGCCATGCGCGATGACCAAGTTGTAGCCCTCGGAAGCGTACTGCCGCATCGCGTTGGCCGCGTCCGTGACATTGAACAGGTTGTCGGAGACGGAGAGCGTGAAGTGCATCGGCCCGGCCAGCGCCGAGGCCGCCGCGTACATGGACTGGCTGAAGGCCAGGTCATTCCGCAGGCTCGGTTCGATCAACGCGACCCTGAGGGTAGGCACGGCCGTTGATTTGGCCGACGGCGAAGAACTCGGGCTCGTCGAGCTCGAGCTACAGGCTGCGGCGGTGAGCGCGACAGCCGTGCCCGCGATCAGCAGGGCCGACAGTCGCAATTGACGGTGTTTCATAGCTACCTCCATTGGCAGGTAGGACAGGGGTTGGCTGTCGAAAATGGGTTACCGGACTGGGCTGGTCGGTGGGATTTGGCTGGACTGCGGGACTTGGCTGAGCTGTCTGGGCGGCGACACTGCCTCGACTGGCATGGGCTACCGGACTGGCTGGTCGATAGGCGTGGCATCGGTTTATACGCCCCTTTCATATGGCTTGCCGAGAGCCGCGGGCTGCCTGAAGCGGCGCGCGACGGAGAGCAGGGCGAGCACAGTCAGCACGGCGGGCGCCATCGCGGCGATGTCCGATGCGGAGGCCGGGATAATGCCGAGCGTCTTCCAGGTCACGACTATTGAGCCGACCATTCCGTAGAGCAGTGATCCGGCCATCACGCCGAGCGGCCGCCAGGCACCGAAGTACACGAGTGCGACGGCAATGAAGCCTTCGCTGTTCGTGATGTCCTCCTGGAAGATCCCAATTAGCAGCAGCAGGGTCGCGCCTGCCAGGCCAGCCAGGGCGCATCCGGTGATCACTGTCGAGTAGCGGATTTTGGCCACGCTCACCCCGACGGTGTCCGCCGCCGCGGGGTTCTCGCCGACCGCGCGGATCTTCATCCCGTAGGTGGTGCGGTTGAGCACGAACGTGAGCACGGGCACGAGCAGGAACGCCAGGTACACCAGCCAGTTCTGGGTGAAGAACATGCTGCCGACATCGGGAATGCGGTGCAGCAGCGGAATCGGCACCGCCGGAAGCGCCCGGATAGTGATCGGGGAAGGGAAGATCCGCAGCAGCAGCACATTGGTCAGTCCGAGACCGAACAGGAAGACGCCGATCCCGCTGATGCCCTGCTCTGCCTTGAGCGTGACGCTCACGAACGCCGTAATCACGCCCATCACCAAGCCGACGCCGAGGCCGGCCGCCGTGGCGAGCACCAGGTTGCCCGTCTTCGCCGCGACGTAGTAAGCGCCGAACGCCCCGAGCAGCATGATGCCGTCCACGCCCAGGTTGACGACTCCGCTGCGCTGACCCATGGTCTCGCCGAGTGCGGCGAGCAGGAACGGGGTGGCCAGCTGAATGCCGGCCGCCACGGTGGCGGTCAGCACGGCGGCGGTGAAGAAGTGACTCACGCTGCCGCCCCCTTCTTCGCGGCGGCGGGCGCACCGCGGGCCTGCGGCCCGGCGGTTACGGCTACCAGTGCCCGCGCGCGCGTCCTTCGGCGCAGGTACTCGACGGAGACGACGAGGACGACAACCATGCCGTTGATGGCGGTCACCAGGTCCGCGGGCACACCGGTGACCACCTGCATCGAGGTGCCGCCCACCAGCAGCCCGGCAAACAGGAACGCGGTGACGATCGTCCAGAGCGGCTGCAAGTCGGCGAACAGCGCTACCACGATGCCGTTGAAGCCGGCGTTGCCGGTGAAGCCGGTCAGGGTGCCGTCAGTGACCATCCGGTGCGAGATGCTGCCGATCACCAGCATGGCGCCGGCCACTCCAGACAGCGCGCCTGCCAGCGTCATCGCCAGCGTCATCGTGCGCTTGACCGACATGCCGGCGTAGCTCGACGCCTCGCGCGACAGTCCCACCGAGCGGATCCTGAAGCCGAGGCTGGTGCGCCACAGCAGCACGTAGACGGCAAGCGCTAGTAGCAGCGCGATCAGAACTCCGAGGTGCAACTGGGTGCCCGCGATCAGGGTCGGCAGCCAGGCATTCTTCGACAGCAGCCGGGTCTGCGGAATGAGCCCGCCGACCGCGTACCCCGAGTGCGCCACCATGGGCCCGGAGAGCAGGTAGTTCATGAACTGGACGGCGACGAGATTAAGCATGATCGTCGTCAGGATCTCGTTGACGTTGAGATAGGCCTTGAACGCACCGGGGATCGCGCCCCAAACGGCCCCGCCGGCGGCTCCGGCTAGCAGTACGAGCGGCACCAGGACAAAGGCCGGCAGTCCGGGCAGCGCGAGCGCGGTGGCTGTGCCAGCCAGGCCGCCCATGACGATCTGCCCCTCGCCACCGATGTTCAGCATGTTGGCGCGGAACGCGATGCAGATCCCGACGCCGACGAGCAGCAGCGGTACCGCCTTCACCGCGGTACTTGTCAGGGCATAGGTGCCGGAGAAGGCGCCGGTCACCAGGGCGTGGTATCCGGTGAGCGGGTTAGTGCCGAAAGCCAGCATCAACGCGGCACCGAGCAGCAGCGCAACGATGGCGGCGGCGGGCAGCGCGAACCAGCTGAACAGCAGACTTCGGCGCCCGGCTATGCCGAAGCCACGGGGCCATTGCACCAGCTTCAGCCAGCTCATGCGTTGCTCCCTCACCACCGTGCAATTGGGACAACGCTAGGCTTAGCGGGCGGTTGCGGTCGCCAGACGTTTGACCCGCATTGGGGAGCCAAAGGTCCCGGATGCCACAGTGTTCCGTCCCGTCGCATTCTGTTGCCAGACCGGGCGTTCCTGCCCTCAAGAGCGGGACCGGATCGGCAAGCGCGGACCTGACTGGGACGGGCAGGGCGTCCGCCGCGGCTGGCTATCAGGGCTGCGGCCGCCGCGGCTGGCTGTCAGAGCTCCAGCCGCCCGCGGCTGGACATCAGAGCTGCGGCAGGCCTCGGCGCAGGAACCGGCCGGCTCCTGGTCGGCCGTGGAATCCGCGGGCGTCGACGAGCACCTCACCACGCTGCATCACCAGGTCGGGACGGCCGTGGACGGTCAGTCCCTCGTAAACCGAGTAATCGACCGCACTGTGGTGCGTAGCGGCGGACAGCGTCCGGATCGCCGCCGGATCGAAAATGACCAGATCGGCGTCGGCCCCTGGCACGATCGCGCCCTTGCGCGGGTAAAGCCCGAACAGCTTGGCCGGGGCGGTGGCGGTCAGTTCCACCCATCGGTTCAGCGAGAGCTCGCCGCGGTGTACCCCCTCGTGCAGCAGGGTGAGCCGCTCCTCCACGCCATGCAGGCCGTTCGGAATCCGGGTGAAGTCGCGGCGGCCAAGCGCTTTCTGCTCGGAAGTGAACGGGCAGTGGTCGGTGGCCACCACATCCAGGTCACCGCGCCGCAACCCCTGCCACAGCGCCTCCTGCGCGCCGGCTGGCCGCAGCGGCGGGGAGCAGACGTACCGGGCAGGCTCCGGCCCGGACAGCCCCGACTCATCCAGGTAGAGGTACTGCGGGCAGGTTTCGGCGAAAACTGGGCGGCCCCGGTCTCGGGCCCGGTGCACCGCGTCTAGCGCCTGCACAGCTGACAGGTGCGCGATGTAGACGGGCGCGTCGGCCAGGTCGGCCAGGACTACTGCCCGGCTGGTGGCTTCGCCCTCGAGGATCGCCGGCCGACTGCGCGCATGGTAGACCGGCTCGGTCCGGCCGCTCGCCACGAATTCGGAGCGCAGCACCTCGATCGGTCCGCCGTTCTCGGCGTGTACAGCCACCATGATGCCCAGCTGGCCCGCGTGCCGCAGGATACGGAAGATCGCCGCGTCGTCGATCATGTAGACGTCTGGATAGGCCATGAACACCTTGACCGACGTGACCCCGGCGGCGATGAGATCGGCAAGCTCGGCGAGCACCCGGTCGCCACCCGCGGAGACCATCATGTGGAAGCCGTAGTCGATATGGGAGCGGCCGGCCGCCTTGGCCTGCCAGCGGGCGAGTCCGGCCAGCAACGATTCCCCCCGGTCGTGGCCGGCATAGTCGACGATCGTGGTCGTACCGCCCCAGGCGGCGGCGGCTGTGCCGGTGACGAAGTCGTCGCAGGCCACGTTGCCGGAGGTTTCGAGCTCCATGTGGGTGTGCACATCCACCCCGCCAGGGATCACATACCGGTCGGTAGCGTCGAAGGTCTGGTCGGCCCGGACGTCGTCGAGCCCGAGTCCGACGGCCGCGATTTCCGCATCGACGAGTAGCACGTCCGCGCGGACCGCATCGCTCGCGCTCACTACGAGCCCACCGGAGATCAAGGTCCGCATGCACGCCATCCTGCCGGCTCGGTCATGCCGAGTCCAGCCTCACCCTCGCCTCAGACCCCGGCGGCCACCCGGTGTTGGACCTCCGGCCACCATCCTGGCTCTGGCCTAGCTGTCTCGATCCACCAGGTGGCACCGGCTTGGATGTAGACGGCCGCCAGGTCGGCCACCTCGGCGGGCACCTTCGCGACCTCGGCCCAGACGACTAGGTCGAATCCGCTCTGCTCGCCGCGGATGGCGGCGATCCGGTCGGCCGTCGCCGCGATGTCCGACGCTGTGGGTCTGATCAGTGAGCGGTCATCGAACCGGATCGGGACCATGCCATCCCACCGGGCGGCGCGAGCGATGGGCCTACTGGCCGGCAGCACTCCCCCGACCCAGACCGGTATCCGGGGCCGCTGCACCGGCAGCGGCGTGAACCGGACCGGGCCGACGGTGAAGTGCCTGCCCGAGTAGGAGAACCGCTCGCCACTCCACAGTCCAGCCAGGACGGCAAGTCCTTCGTCAAGCAGTTCGGCACGCTCCCGCTCGCTGGTCGGCTCACCGAAGATACCGAAGTCGCCATAAGCGGGTGAACCGATGCCGACGCCCAGGATCACCCGGCCACCGCTCAGCCGGTCCAGCGTGGTGGTGACCCTGGCCAGCTGCCATGGTCGGCGGCGCGGCACCGGCGTGATCATCGTCCCGATCTTGATCCGGTGCGTTCTGGCCGCCACAGCGGCCAGGATCAGCCAGGGATCGACGATCGGCGGCCCGTCGCCGCTGTTAGAGAAGACGATGTGATCCCACAGGAAGAAGCCGTCGAACCCGGCCTGCTCGGCCTCGACGCCGAGTTCGATCAGCGCGGCCGGATCTTCACCGAAGTTGGGTACTGCGACTCCGCGGCGCAGTGTGGCCATCAGTCTGCCTCGATCCTTGCCGCTCCGCGCCCGGCCTGATCAGGCAACTCGGCTCAGCTCGGAGAATCCGTTGCGGCTAGCCAGGATGCGCTTCAGTGCCGCAGGACCTCCCGCACGCACCTGGAGATGGGGGACGGCGAGCCGACGCTGAGCCGCCGCGTCGCCAGCGAAAGCCAGGCTGCACTGCTCGGGCTCGATATTCGCCAGCGCCAGGATCGCTCCGGTACCGCCCATCGGTCCGGCCAGCGCGAGCAGCGCCGACGACCCCACGTAGATCGCTCCCCGGTAATGCGCGAGCTCATCGAGCAGCCGGTCCGCACTGCCGGATGAGTCCTTGATTCCGATCACGGGCAGGCCGGGCAGGTCGGCCACCGGCACGCCTGGAGCAGAGACCCATGGGACGTGATACGCCAGAACCGGCCGGCCGGCCGCAGCCGCCGCGATCGTCGCGTAGCAGGCTGCCAGGTCATCCGACCCTGGGGGCGGATAGGCGAGTACGGCATTCGCGCCTGCCCCGACCGCGGCGGCGGTGAGTTCGGCCGCTGCTGCCGCCGAAGGCGCTCCGGTGCCGGCCAGGACCGGAATTTCGGGTGGTACCGCCGCTCTGACCGCGCGGATCAAGGTCACCCGCTCTCCGTCGGTCAGCGTGGCGGCCTCGCCGGTCGTGCCGCAGACCAGGACGGCACGCATGCCGCGCGCGGCAAGATCGGCCGCATGGCTCGCTGTCGCGACCTCGTCCACCGCACCTGCCTGGTCGAAGATGGTGATCAGCGCGACGCCGACACCACTGAACAGCTGCTCCATCGCGGCCTCCGCCTCATGCGCACCTGGTCTCCGCCGGTCAGCGCGCTCTGGTCAGTGACCAGATGCCTGTCTATACTACCTTTCGTCGACAATCGACAATATGCTCGGGTGATTCAGCGGATAAGGCGCAGCCCGCAGCCGGTGCTCCCCAAGGCAGCTTCGACCTTCAGGTTCGCAGGCAGGAGGGATGTCCGTGGTCGGGCATCGTTTCGATGAGCAGGTCGCGATCGTGACCGGCGGGTCCAACGGCATCGGCCGCGCCGTTGCCGAAAGCTTCGCCGCTGCGGGCGCCTCCGTGGTGATCTGCGATCTTGCCGACTCCGGCTACTTCGCCGGTCATCGGAGGGTGAGCACCATCATCGGCGACGTGGCGAGCGCTGGCCTGGCAGACGAGGTGGTCGGCGCCGCGGCTGATCGGTTCGGCCGGGCCGACGTGCTGGTCAACGACGCCGCGTCCTATCCCGATGGCGGGCTTCTTGATATGACGCCGGACGAATGGGACCGGGTATTCCGGGTGAACGTCACCGGCCCGTTCATGATGATGCAGGCCTTCGCCAGGCACGGCCTGGCGCGCGGAACGGGCGGCTCGGTGGTGAACATCTCCACTGGCTCGGCCCGCAGCCCCCGGCCAGGCGGTGCGGCCTACAGCGCTTCGAAGGCGGCGCTGGAGATCATGAGCAAGGTCTTCGCCATGGAGCTAGGTGGGCACGGCATCAGAGTCAACGTGGTAGCCCCTGGCTATATCGACGTCCGCGGCTGGAGCGACGCGTACCCGGACCGTGCGTCAGACGAACTGCGCGCAGCGCTCACGGCGGCCATCCCGCTGGGCACGGCAGGTGACCCGCGGGACATCGCGCACGCGGTCCTCTTCCTCGCCTCGCCAGACGCCGCCCACATTTCGGGCGCGGTCCTTGATGTCGACGGCGGGTCAGGGGCCGGCCGGTTCGGCCTGCGAGCGCAGGTCGAAACTGGGCAGGTCGGCCTGGGGCAGGTCGGCCCGGGGCGGGTTGGCACAGGGCAGGTCAGCCGTGCTCGCGGCTAACCCGGACGTTCCGATCATCGAGACCCGCGAGGTCGCCAGGCACTTCAGCACCGGACACGGCTCGCTCGGCCGAGGTCGGCCCACCCTGAAGGCGGTTGACGGGGTCTCGCTCAGCATCCGTCGCGGCGAGACCCTGGCGCTGGTGGGCGAGACTGGCTCGGGAAAGACAACCTTCGGCCGGCTGCTGCTCGGCCTGTACAAGCCGACCAGCGGCGACATCCTGTACCGGGGCATGAGCGTGCTCGACGGCCGGAGTGAGGCCGCCCGGACGGTCCGGCGGCACGTCCAGGGCGTCTTCCAGGACCCTTACTCATCACTAAACCCCACGATGACCGTCGGGCAGTCGCTCGCCGAGGTACTCAAGGTGCACCGGCTGGCCAACCGCGCAGAGCGCCAGCAACTAGTGGCCGAACTGCTCAAGACCGTCGGGCTTTCGCCGGACCAGGCAGCGCGGCGCCCGCAGGCCTTCAGCGGCGGCGAGCGGCAGCGAGTCGGCATTGCCAGGGCGCTGGCCGCCCAGCCCGAGATCGTCATCGCTGACGAGCCGCTGTCGGCCCTTGACGTGTCGATCCAAGCGCAGGTGCTGAACCTCTTCATAACGCTGCAGGAGGAGCGGGGCCTGACCTATCTGTTCGTGACTCACGACCTTGATGTGGCCAGGCACATCAGCCAGCGGACCGCGGTCATGTATCTGGGACGGGTCGTGGAGTACTCGCCAACGGAAGCAATCTTTGCCGAGCCGCTGCACCCTTATACCCGCGCGCTGGTGGAGGCGGCGCCGCGGCTGACGACGCAGCGCAAGACGATCAAGCCTGCGCTGACCGGCGACATCCCGAATGCCATTGCCCGCCCGGCCGGCTGCCATTTCCACCCGCGCTGCCCGCTCGCGATGCCGATCTGCCGAGAACGTGAGCCACGGTTGCTCGAGCTGTCCGACAGCCGGTCGGTGGCGTGCCATCTGCACGATCCGGACATCGCCTTCGCCCGGGCCGGCTGACGTTTACGACCCGGTGGCCCCGTCGGCTGCGGCGATGAGATCGGCGCGCTTGCCCTGTCCCTGGACGCCGCGGGCCGGCTCGGCGGCACGCTGCGGGAATCCGGTCAGGTAGTGCTCACGGATCGCTCGGCGGAGCCGCTGCACGTCACCGCTGTCGACGGCGTCGAGCAGCTCCTTGTGCCGTTCCACCGCGTCGACCAGACCGATGTCCTGCCGCTCGATCTCGGACCGCATCAGGGCGCCCATCTGGCTGTTCAGCATGGACCATAGGTCCTTGAGCCGCCGCCGTCCTGACACGTCGATCAGCAGCTCATGGAACTTCGTATCGCTCTCGACCAGGGCATCCATGTCGTCGGTCCTGGCGGCCGCTGACATATGCCCGAGAGCCAGCCGGAGCGACCTGGCCAGCTCCTTCCGGTGCGGTCCGATGCCACCAGCAACGCTCGCGTCCTCCAGCGCGTACCGCGCGTAGCAGACATCTTCAGCGTCTTCGATCGACATCCGGGTCACGATGCTGTATCGCCGCGGCACGATCTCGATCAGCCCCTCCGACTGCAGGCTGCGCATGGCATCCCGGATGGTCCCCCGGCTGACGCCGAATTCCGCCGCCAGATTTGCCTCGACCAGCCGAGTCTCCGCGGGCAGCTCGTTATTCAAGATGCGGTGCCGCAGCGCGCGGCCGACCGCCTCCGGCAGGGAGACGTGCTCAAGAATGGCGCCCATCCTCCTTGTGCTCGACCCGCGAGCGGGTATCGCTCGTCACTGTAGCTGGAGCATCGATTCGGTCAAGCCGACATGACCAGCACCGTCGCGACGTGCGCGCAGCATCCCGGCCGGACCGGTCAGAATCGGCGTGATGCCGGGTCCGTGGCCGGGCAGCGGGCTTGACCCGTGGCAGACAACACCGATTGTCAGCCAGTCTCGGCGGTAGCCCAGGTTGTACCTCCCGTCGATGTCCGAAATGGCGACCAGGTCGCCGAGCAGCAGGTCTTCGGCCCCGTCCCGGCCAGCGGCTGACAGCTGCAGATCGAGGTCCCAGCCCGCGGCTGGCCGGCCGAGCCCATTGCCGGCCAGCCTGGCCGGAAGAACTGCTCGCACCCCCGCGTGCAGGACCCGGTCGGCCCCGTCACCAGCCGCTTCGAGCGGAAGCGCCGCAAGCAGCGCCGGATCGATGTTCATGACCGCCACGTCGGCGGGCAGCCAGGCCGGCCGGAAGCCCTGACCATGGCTCCGCACCCGCACCTGATCTCCCGGCCGCATCCTGGCCAGGTCATCCTGGCGGAACCCGACGATGACCCGCCCGCTCTCGCCGCGCTTACCGACGATGGCCCCGCGGGCCCCGACGGCCGCGCCGGTGCGCACTTCAGCCTCGTTCCCGATACACGAGTAGAGCACCAGGGCGTGCCTGGCGGCCTCGTCTGGATGAACCAGGCAGGCCCCGGGGGCGGCGTGATCACCCGCTGGCACGAACGCCGAGTCGCCGAGCCGCAGGTGCAAGACGATGCCCCCGTCACCGACCGGTACGTAGGGCACCCCGTCGGCATCGATCCGGTATGGGCTGTCCCCAAGGACCGGATGCTCAACCACGCCGAGCAGGTTGACCGCGACGCTCTGCAGCAGCCCAGCCTGGCGCTCCGCTGCCTGATCGGCGGCGCCGGGCCCGCCGCTCACCAGCCCGCTCCGGGATCGGCGTGGTACCAGCTGGCCAGATTCGCCTCCGGATCGTCGACCAGCGCAAACGCGTCGGCCGGACCGCTCATCAGCGTGCTCGGCCCCGGCCCGTGGCCGAACAGCATGCACTGCCCGGTCGAGATCACGCCGATGGTCAGGTAGCCAGGCCGGTATCCCCGGCCATACCGGTGGTCCTGGTCCTCCAGCGCCACGATGTCACCTACCCGAAGATCCTCCAGACCAAGGGACAGGTCCTCGCCGAGTCCGGCGTAGGCACCCATCAGGTCGGTGTTGGCATACTCCGAGATCATGCCGACCCCGGCGCCGATGGCCTGCGCTGGAACCCGGGCCGCCACGTGCACGGCGAGCCGGCCGTCGAGCCTGCTGCCCCCTGGCATTTCTTCGAGCAGGTCAGGCGAGCAGTTCTTGAGCACGATCGCCTGATGCTCAGCCAGGCTCAGACCCTGACCGGTCGCGATGATCGTGACGGCGTCGCCGGTCGTGATCCGGGCCGCGACCGGCTCGGGGAAATCGACAAGCACGTAGGCGTGCTGGCCGATGATGTGTCCGATCTCGCCAGCTGCGGGCCCGGACTCGACCCGGACCTGGTTCCCGACGCAGGACAGGAACTGCACTGCCATGTTCGCCGCCGGGTCGAGATGCCGAACCGATGCGCCGGGCTCCAGGTGATCGGCGGCGTAACCGGTTGCCCGGTCGCCGCAGTGCACGCCAAGCGTGACGCCGCCCATGCCAGGGAGGATGAACGGCTGGCCGTCCGGGCCGATCCGGTAGCCATGCCGGTCCGCCAGGGCCGGCCACACCTGCCCGGTCAGCACCTGGCTGATCACCCGGGCGGAGTTGCTCACCGCCCTCACCCGGCGTCACTCCCGGCCGCATCCAGCGGGAAGCTGACCCAGGCGCGGCGCCGGTACGACGCCTCGAACGCGTTGATCGTCTCCTGCACCAGGGCGGCCTGGCCGAAGTCACCCTGACTGGCCGGGCTGTCGCCGCTGATCTCAGAGATGAAATCGGCGACCAGGTTGGAGTAGAACAGGAACTCCCAGGGCTCGCCCGAGTGCCCGCCGGGCGGGAAGAACTTGGCCGGAATCTCCTGCTCGGTGAACTCAACGGCGTCCTTGCGCGCGGTCCTGATCGTCTGGCAGATGCCGAACTCGTCGACCAGCCTGCCGATGACCGCGCCCTCCGACCCGTAGATGCGGGCCTCGATCCCCGGGTAGTTTCCCACCGTCACGTAAGACGACTGGATCGAGGCCAGCGCGCCGGAGCCGAACTCGGCGATCCACATGTCGCCGTCATCGATATTGGCCCTGGTCATCGCCCCGGTATCGCGGATCATCCGGACCGGAACGAAGTTTCGCATAGTGCCGACCACGGCCTGCAGCGGCGCGTTCAGCCACCAGTGCATGATGTCGATGATCGGAGCTCCGTAGCCCTCGATCGAGGACACCGCGATCGTGGCCGGATCAGCATCCGGATCGACCTGGCGCAGCGGCGTGGCTGGATCTATCCACTGGCTGTTCTGCTCGAAGCCGTTGAAGATGTAAGGCTCGCCGACAAAGCCGGCGTCGATCAGCTCCTTGGCGTACTGGATCGCCGGGGCATATCGGAAGGTGAAGCCCACCTTCGTCTTCAGGCCCTTCGCGCTGGCCAGGTCGGCCGCCGCCCTGGTCTTGGTGAAGTCGGGGTCCACGGGCTTCTCGCACAGCACGTGTTTGCCGGCCGACAGCGCGTCCCAGGAGATCTGAAAGTGCGGCTGATTGCCGGTGACCACGTCGATCACGTCGATGCCCGGATCATCAAGCAGGTCACGGTAGTCCGCGACGCCGCGGGGAATGCCGAATGCGGCCGACGCCTCGCGCAGTGCCGCCGGATTGGTGTCGGCCAGCGCCACCACCTGCGCCCTGGGGTCACGCTGCCAGCCGGGGATGTGGGCTCGCTGCGCCCACCGCCCGGCGCCGACCACCGCCACCGCGAGCTTGCCTGTAGCCATCGCCTCGTCCTGCTTTCGTTGGTCAGTATCCGGCCGCTTTGTCGAAGACATTCCGGAGTGGCTGCCCGGACAGCCAGCGCCCGAGGTTGTCGATGAACAGATCTGTCAGCAGCGCGTTCTCGGCCGCGACGGTCGATGCCGAGTGCGGCGAGATCAGGACGTTGTCCATGTCCCACAGCGGCGAGCCGGCTGGCAGCGGCTCGGTCTCGAAGACGTCCAGGCAGGCGCCGCCCAGGTGACCCGAGGCCAGCGCGCCGGTCAGCGCCGTCTCATCAATCACCTGGCCGCGAGCGATGTTCACCACGATGGCGCCTGGCCGGAGCAGGCTGAGCTCGGTCGCGCCGATCAGGTGTCGGGTGCGGCTGGTCAGCGGGCAGGCCAGGATCAGCGCGTCCATCTCCGGCAGCACGTCGCCGATCCGGCAGTCCGGCACGTACTTCGTCACGCCTGGCACGTCGTAGCTGCGGTCTGGCCGGCCGGCACCGCATACCTGCACCCCGCAGGCGGCCAGCGCGATGGCTACCTCGCGGCCGACGCCGCCGAGCCCGACCAGCAGGGCGCGGGATCCGGCCAGCTGCCCGCTGGTGTGCCGTTCCCAGTGGTGGGCCGCCTGCCAGCGATCCAGCAGCGGCCGTCCCTTGGCGAAGTACAGCAGCCCGAATAGCGCGAACTCGGCCAGTGGGACCCCGTGCACACCGCTTGCCGTGGTGCAGACGATCGGCGTGTCCACCAGGCCGGTGCGTTCGAGCAGTCCCCCGATCCCCGCGCTGGTGCCCTGAATCCACTGCAGCCGCGGGCAGTTGACCGCCATCGCCTCCGGCGCCTGCCAGTCGAAGTCGAAGCTGATGTCCGCAGCGGCCCTGAGCCGTGACCACCGCTCCAGGCCGGCCGAGTCAAGCGCCCGCGGCGTGCCGGCATGGTCGCACGGATAGCGGGGCACCGGCAGCAGGTCGGGCGCATACAGCAGCCGGACTCGGCGATCGGCGGCCGCGATCCGCTCGACATGCTCGGGCTCAAGCGGCGAGGCGATGAGAACACTGACTGTGCCGGTCGCCATCCAACCTCCGCGCGGATGATTGTTGACAGTCAACGACTACCCCAGAACCAAACGATCAGTCAAGCGCCTCAGCTCGTTGATATCACCCCATATCACCGGCTCTCTGACCGATAATTCATCAATAACGGACTATTGACGCTGGGGTGACCGCTCTCTAAAGTTGAGACACCTTGTCGACAATCGACGAAATGAGGTGCCCCCCATGCTTCGAGCGCACCGGCTCCGGATCCTGATCCTCAGCCTGATCGCATTCGCCCTGGGCGCCGCCGGCTGCTCGAGCACGGCTTCGACGTCGACGTCCGGATCCGCTGGCGGCAGTGACACCCTGGTGATCGCCAACGCCGTCCGGGTAGACACGCTCGACCCCGAGGCGAACTCGGTGAACGAATCGATCTGGATGGACCAGAACCTCTACAGCCGCCTGCTCCAGCCCAACGCCACCGGCACCGGGCTGCTGCCCGACCTGGCAACCTCGTGGAACATCGCCCCCAATGGCCTGACCTACACGTTCCACCTGCGCGACGCCAAGTTCTCCAACGGCTCCCCGGTCACCGCGAGCGACGTGGTCTTCTCCATCGACCGGTCGCGCAAGTTCGCCGGCGGCTGGGGCTTCCTGCTGACCCCGGTCAAGACCATCACCGCCACGGACAGCCACACCGTGGTCATCACGCTGACCCAGAAGCACGCACCGCTGCTCGCCGATCTCGCGATGTACGCGTACTCGATCGTCCCGGCCGGTCTGGTGCAGTCCGAGGGCAAGGCCTTCTTCAACCACCCGGTGGGCAGCGGGCCGTTCTACGTCACCTCCTACAAGCCCGACAGCGAGGTCGACCTCGCGCGCAATCCGTACTTCTACGGGACCAAGCCAGCGATCAGCAAGATCAAGTACCTGATCGTGCCGGACGACAACACCAGGGTGCTGATGCTTGAGAGCAAGAAGGCAGACGTCATCGAGAACCCGCCGGGTAACCTGACCAGCCAGATCGACAGCACGCCAGGACTGCATGTCGACCTCTTCCCGTCCACCAGGGTCGACTTCATCCAGCTGGACGAGCACTTCGCCCCGTTCAAGAAGCTCGCCGTCCGGGAGGCCCTGAACTACGCCATCGACCGCAGCGCCATCGTCAAGCTCGCCTACCAGGGCGATGCCGTGGCGGGCGCCTCGTTCATGCCGTACCAGATGCAGTACTTCGACTCCTCGATCCAGCCCTACCCCTACGACCCGGGCAAGGCCAAGCAGCTGCTGGCGCAGGCTGGCTACCCGCACGGGTTCAACACCTTCCTGATCACGGTCAGCGGTGACGTGGCCGGGCAGGCCGAAGCGGTCGTGGTGAAGTCCGAGCTCGCGCAGGTCGGGATCACGGTCGCCATCCAGTCCTACGAGCTGCTCACTGCCTACGCCAAGGAGGACGGCGGTCACTCGGAGATGGGCGAGCGGTACTGGACCAACGACATCATCGATCCGGACGAAGTCGCCACGTTCGGGGCGGACTGCCAGGGCGGCGCCTTCGCTTTCAACAGCTACTGGTGCAGCACCCAGGCGAACAACCTGGTCAGCCAGGCCCGGCTGGAACTCAACAGCGCGACCCGCCAGTCACTGTACGACCAGATCCAGCAGATCGTGTACGCCCAGTCACCGTTCATCGTGACCGACTACAGCCCGTACCGGTACGGCGTCGGCAGCTGGGTCAAGGGATTCCACGTGACGCCGCTCGGCAACTATGACCTGTCACTGGAGAGCCTGACCGTCGGTCAGCACTAAGCCGGGGCCGGGGCGCGGCCGCGGCATTCGCCGCGCGCCGCATCTCGCTGCGGCAGGTCAGGATCGCGCAGCCAGTCAAGGAGGTATCTCGTTGAGCCGGTTCGGCAACCTCCCTCGACGGCTCGTGCATCTTGTCGTGCTGCTTTTCGGGATCACCCTGGTGACCTTCTTCCTGCTCAGGCTGATCCCCGGTGATCCGGCGCTGGCCATCCTCGGCAGCAGTTACACCCACGCCCGCGCTACCGCCATCGACATCTCACTCGGCCTGAACAAGCCGATCTGGACCCAGTACGGCCTGTTCATGGACCGGCTATTCCACGGCAGCCTCGGCTACTCGTTCTTCTACAACTCTCCGGCCACCACGGTGATCCTCCAGCATGTGCCGCCGACGCTGTTCCTGGTGGTCTACAGCGCGGTGCTGGCCGCGGTCATCTCGCTCCCGCTCGGGTTCATCTCGGGACTGCGCCGGGGCGGGATCGTCGATCAGTCGACGCGCGTGTTCTTCACGATCAGCTTCGCCATGCCTGCCTTCTGGCTCGGCATCATCTTGCTGCTCGTGTTCAGCGTGCATATTCAGGCATTCCCGATCAGCGGCTTCGGCTCGGGCTTCATCGGGCACCTGTACTACCTGTTCCTGCCCGCGCTGACCATCGCACTCGGCTTCTCGACCGTCCTGGTCCGCAGCCTTCGCGCGTCCACGATCGCCACCATGCAAGCCGAGTTCGTGGACACCGCCAGGATGAAGGGCATCTCCCGTGCGCGGGTGCTGCGCCGGCATGTCTTCCGCAACGCGGTGCTCGCCGTGGTCGCTGTCTACGGCGTGAACCTGGCCTACCTGATCAGCGGGACCGTCCTGGTGGAGAACGTCTTCTCGCTGCCCGGCCTGGGCCAGCTGCTGGTCAACTCCGTCTCCGACCGTGACTACCCGGTCGTGCAGGGGGTCGCACTGCTCTTCGCGGTGCTGATCGTGGCGATCAACCTGCTGACCGACATCACGCAGGCGAGCCTCGATCCCCGGGTTGGCCAGGAGATCGGCGAATGAGCCAGACCTGGGCGACGAGCCCGTCCGAGATCCTGCTCAAGGTCGCCGAGCGCGCCGCCGGGCGCACCCGCCGGACCGCCAGGCGGCGGCTGGTCCTGATCAGCGGGCTGACCATGCTCGGAATCGCGATCATCGCCATCGTCGGGGCGCCGCTGCTGGTCAGAGCGTCCCCGACCGCGCTCGACGTGCTGCATCCGCTGGTGCCGCCGCTTTCGCCCGGCCATCTGCTCGGGACCGACCAGTACGGGCGGGACAACCTGTCCAGGATCTTGTACGGCGGGCGGATCGACCTGGCGATCGCGTTCGGTGCGACCAGCGTCACCCTCGTGTTCGGAACTGTGGTCGGGCTGGTGGCCGGCTACTTCGGCGGCTGGATCGACAACCTGCTGATGCGCATCGTGGACCTGTTCTTCGCCTTCCCGTTCCTGGTGCTGATCATCGCGATCATCGCGATGCTCGGTCCGAGCATCTTCAACATGTTCGTGGCGATCTGGATCACCAGCTGGGTGAGCTACGCCCGGATCATGCGGGCCCAGACGGTGGTGGCCAAGAAACAGCAGTACGTGCTGGCCGCCCGCGCCCTGGGTTACGGCAGGCTGCGGGTGATGCTCAGGCACATCCTGCCTAACACGGCCTCGGCGGTGATCATCTTCTCGATGGTCGATGCCATCGGCAACATCATCCTGGCTGCCTCGCTCGGATTCCTCGGGCTCGGCGCCCAGCCGCCTACTCCCGAGTGGGGGACGATGATCTCCGACGGCCAGAATTACATCCTGTCGTCCTGGTGGATCGCGACGCTGCCTGGGCTGGCGATCGTGTTCGTCGGTGTGGCGTTCAGCCTGATCGGCGATGGCCTCGCGGACGTGCTCAGGCCAGGTGACCGGTGAGCGCCGCCGCTGAGCCGCTGCTGACAGTTCGCGACCTGCGCAGCTACCTGGCCACCGGGCAGGGCGTGGTGCGCGCCGTGGACGGCGTCTCGTTCACCGTCGGCCAGGCCGAGGTACTCGGCGTCGTCGGCGAGAGCGGCTGCGGCAAGACGGTGACCTGCCGCACCATCATGGGGCTGATGCCGACCAGGACCACCTACCGCAGCGGTGCGGTCATTTACCACCCGCGCGGCGATGGCAACATCCTGGACCTGCGGGAAGGCGAGCTGCAGAGCCTGCGCGGCGCACAGCTGGCGATGATATTCCAGGATCCGATGACCGCGCTCAATCCGGTGCGCAGCATCGGCGACCAGCTGATCGAGGCGGTCACCGCGCATGCCAGGTTGTCCCGCAGCGAGGCACACGACCGGGCCGCGGCGCTGCTGACCCGGGTCGGCATCCCAGCACCGGACCGGCGGATGCGCGATTACCCGTTTCAGTTCAGCGGCGGCATGCTGCAGCGGGCGCTGATCGCTATCGCGCTGGCATCCGCGCCCAGGCTGCTGCTCGCTGACGAGCCGACCACGTCGCTTGACGTGATCATCCAGGATCAGATCCTCAGCCTCCTGCTCGAGCTGCAGCGGGACACCGGGATGAGCATGATTCTGGTCAGCCATGACCTGGCCGTCATCACGCAGGTGTGCGACCGGATCATCGTCATGTACGGCGGCCAGGTGGTCGAGGAGGGCGACACCGCGACCATCATCACCGCGCCGCGGCATCCATACACCAGGGCGCTGCTCGGGGCGCTGCCCCAGGCCGGCCAGCGCGGCAAGCTGAACAGCATCCCCGGCGCCCCACCGAGCCTGATCAACCCCCTGACCGGCTGCCGGTTCGCACCCAGATGCCCGCTGGCCACCGATGAGTGCACGAGCTGGGAGACCGAGCTGGTCGAGACCGACGGGGCCGGGCACCGGGCCCGCTGCTGGCGGCACCACGAGGTCGGGAGGTCGAAGGTATGGCAGGCAAGCGACTCGGCATAGGCGTCATCGGCGCGGGCCGGTGGGCGAACTGGGCGCACCTGCCCGGCTGGGTCCGGGATGAGCGATGCCAGCTGATCGGAGTCTGCGACCGCGAACTGGACCGAGCCCGGGCCGCGGCCGATCAGTTCGGCGCCGCCGTGGTGACCGCCGACTATCGCGAACTGTGCAGGCGCGACGACATCGACATCATCGACGTGGTGACGCAGGATGCCGAGCACTTCGAGATCAACCTGGCCGCGCTCGAAGCCGGAAAACACGTGCTCAGCGAGAAGCCGGTAGCGCATGACTTCCGCGACGTCAGGCAGGCGGCCGACCTCGCCGCCGCCAGCGGGCTGAAGACCAAGGTCGGCTTCACTTTCAGGTACAGCCCTGCGGTCAGATACCTCAAGCACATGATCGACAGCGGCAGTCTCGGCACACCCTTCATCTACAACGCCTATGAACAGAATTCGCAGTGGCTGGACCCGGCGACGCCGCTGCGCAGCGGCGAGCGGGCCGGGGACAAGCCGCTGCAGGTCGCCTCGCTCGAGGGCTATGGCGCCCCGGTGATCGACATCGGGCACTGGTTCATGGAGTCGGATCTGGTCGCCGTCGTCGGCGTCATGCGCAATTTCATCCCGGAACGCGTGATCGCCGACACCGGACTGATGGCCAGGGTGAACATCGACGACGGCGACATCTTCATCGGCGAGTTCGCCAGCGGGGCGATCTGCTCGGTGCAGTCCAGCTTCGTCACCGTCGGCAACTACCCGGGCATCGAGGTCCGGGTCTACGGCAGCGAGGGTGCCGCCATAGCCCGGCTGGTGGAGGAGTTCGGCATCTGTGAGACGCTCAAGGTCGCCAGGCCTAACGACGTCGAGTTCCGCGAGGTGCAGGTGCCGGCCAGCTACTACCCGGCAGGCGGAAGCCCGCGCGAATCGTGGCGCACCTTGTATTACGCCAACCTCACCGCGAACTTCGCCAGCGAGGTACTCGGCGAGATAGCTGGCAATGAGGGAAACTTCACCGATGGCCTGTGGGTCCAGGAAGTAGTGAACGCGGTGGAGATCTCGCATCATGAACGCCGCTGGGTCAGCCTGCCGCTGGACTCCGCGCAGCCGGTCGGCTCGAACCAACCGGTCGGCCCCTCGCAGCCGGTCGGTTCCACCCCGCCGCCCGGCTCCGCGCAGCCGCCGGGGTGACGGACAGAAAGGCAGGACAACGCAGCCATGACCGGGACAGCCAACCTGCGCTGGGGCATCATCAGCACCGCGAATATCGCCCGAGCCGCTTTCCTGCCTGCGCTGCGGGTAGCGGGCGGGACAGCCGCGGCGGTCGCGGGCAGGGACGGCGCCCGTGCCGCCAGGTACGCGGCGGAGCATGGCATCGAGCGCGGAGTGCAGGGTTACCAGACGCTGGTCGACGATCCCGACATCGATGCGCTCTATATACCGCTGCCGAACTCCCTGCATGCGCAGTGGACCATCCGAGCACTTGAAGCTGGCAAGCCCGTGCTGTGCGAGAAGCCGCTGTGCGGCAACCTGGCCGACACCCAGCGGGTACTCTCGGTCGCCCGGCAGACCGGCACGCTGCTCTGGGAGGCATTCGTCTTCCCCTTCAACGAACACATGCAGCGGATCAGATCGCTGGTGGACGACGGCGCTATCGGCGAAGTCAGGGAGATCCAGGCCGGCTTCCACTTTGCCGTCAGCCGCCCGGACAACATCAGGATGTCGGCCGAACTCGAAGGCGGCGCGCTGCGCGACGTCGGCTGCTATCCGGTCCGGCTGGCTCAGGAGATGTTCGGCGAGCACCGCACGGCGTGGGCGACTAGCGTGCCAGCGCCCGGCGGCCAGGGAGTCGACATGGAGACATGGGGCACACTTGGCTACGCCAACGAGCGCCGGCTGCTGCTGTCCTGCGGCATGCGGCGCGGCCGCGACACGTTCTCGCGGCTGCTCGGCACCAAGGGGCAGATCCACGTCAGCAACCTGTTCCACCCCGGTCCAGGCGATCAGGTCACCCTCTGCCCGGCCGACGGCGCAGGTCACATCACCGAGTTCCCCGCGACGGTGGATGAGCCAGCGTTCACCGCCGCGATCCGGCACATCAATGCCGCGATCAGCGGCGCAGAGCCGCCCAGGCTGCTCGCGGTGCAGACTTCTGCGGCCACCGCCCGCGCACTCGGTGACCTCGCGGCATCAGCGGCTGCGCAGGGCCAGACCTGACCGCAGCCGACCGCCGATCCGTGCCGTTACTGCCGCACGCCACCGTTACTTCTGGGCACTGTCGTTACTTTGAGCACTGCCGTTACTGCCGGGACTGCCGGGACTGCCGCTACTGCCGGGCACAGCCGTTACTGCCGGGCACAGCCGTTACTCCTGGGCAACCGCCGTGCCGCTCACTCCGATGCCGACGACGGCCGGTCGGCGCCCGGTGCCGCGCTCGCGAACTCCGCCGGGCAGCCAGGCCAGCCAGCGTGGCAGGTACCAGCTCCGCTCGCCAAGCAGCGCCAGCGCAGCGGGCACGCAGATACCGCGTACCACCGTGGCATCAACTAGCACCGCGAAGGCCAGGCCGACGCCGATCATCTTCAGGTCGATGGTGGACAGCGACGCGAAGATCGAGAACACGGCCACCATGATCACCGCGGCGCTGGTGACCACGCCAGCGCCGCTGGCGATCCCGCCGACCACCGCGTCTGGCGTGCTTGCGCCGCGCGACCATAGTTCCTTGATCCGGCTCAGGATGAAGACGTGGTAGTCCATGCTCAGCCCGAACAGGAACACGAACATGAAGAGCGGCACCCAGTCCATGATCCCGCCGAACGAGGTGAACCCGAGCAGACCCTCCAGGTGGCCCTGCTGGAAGATGAAGGTGATCAGGCCGTAGGCCGCCCCGACCGACAGCAGGTTGAGCCCGATCGACACCAGCGGGATGACCAGCGACCGGAATGCGATCATCAGCAGCAGGAACGCCAGCGCCGCCACCATCGCGAACACCAGCGGGGCTGCCGTCCGCAGCGCGGTCTTGAAGTCGTAGCTGCCCGCGGTGTTGCCGGTAACGGCGTAGCTGACCCCGGCGACCTCACCCAGGGTGGCCGGCAGGATGCGGTCGCGCAGCGCGAGCAGCGCATTGTCCGAGACCGCGTCCTTTCCGCTGCCCGCCAGCGGGATCGACACCACCATGCCCCGGCCGGCGGCCACCGCCTCGGTGCTGACCGGCGAGTGGATCGGCCCGCCCGCCGCCGCCATTGTCCGCAGCTCGCCGATCGCCCGGCTCATCGCCGCGCTGGTCACGCCCGGGCCGTCCACGACCACCTGAGCCGGGCCGGGCTGGCCAGGAAAGTCTTGCTGAATCCGTTCCAAGGTCTGCACCACAGGCAGGCTTGACGGCAAGTTGATGGCCGGGCTCCCAATCCGCATGCTCAGTGCCGGGAGAGCCATCGCGCCGAGCACAGCTACCGCCAGCACGCCCCACGCGATGGGTCGGCGTACCACCCGGCCGACCAGCGCGGTCCATAGTCTTGATCGCGCCGCTTGGGTCCGCGCCTTGCCAAGGAAAGGGATGCGGCCCCGGTCCGCCCACGGCCCGAGCAGCGACAGCACCGCTGGCAGGACAGTCAGTGAGCCGACCACCGCCACGCCGACGACCGTCATCGTGCCGATCGCGAAGCCGGTGAACATGTCGATGCCGGTGAACAGCAGCCCGGCGAGCGAGATCATGACGGTCAGGCCGGAGACCACGATGGCCCGTCCCGACGTGGCAGCGGCGGTCCGCAGCGCCGCGTGGAAGGTGGCCCCAGCTGCCCGCTCCTCCCGCTCCCTGCGCAAGTAGAACAGCGTGTAGTCGACCCCGACCGCCATCCCGATGATCAGCACCACCTCGGACGTGCCCTGTCCGATCGGCAGCCAGCGGCTGGGAATGGCGAGCAGCGAGACCGTGGTCATCACCGCCGTCCCAGCCAGCAGGACCGGGATGCCGGCCGCGATGATCGCGCCGAACACCAGGAGCAGGAGCAGCAGCGTGATCGGGATCGAGGTCAGGCCGGCCTGCCGGAAGTCGGAGGTCATCATCGCGTTGGCCGCCCGGTCCACGCTGGCTCCGCCGGCCTCGGCGACGATCAGATCCGGGTACCTGGCCTGGACCGCGGCGACCGCGTTCAGCGCCCGAAGCACCGTCGTCTCGGTGTTCGCGTGCGGCCCGGCGACCTGAAAGGTAACCAGAACGGCATGGCCGCCTGGCGCGACCAGCGCGCTCGAATCGGGGCCGAACGGCGAGCGGATATCGGCAGCCGTTTGCGGCAGGGCCCGCAAGGCGACGACGACCTCGCGGGCGGCCTGCCTGAACCGCGGATCTGCGGCGAAGGTCCGTCCCGGTCCCGGCAGCCGCGGCTGGATCAGCACGCTTTCCGACGGGGGGCTGACGACGTGCAGCTGGTCGAGCATCCGCTCGGCCACCCCGGCCTGGCCAGGATCGTATTGCGGTTGGCTCTGGGTGCCGTACAGGTGCCCGGCCAGCAGCGAGCCGCCGACCATGGCGAGCCAGGCGAAGATGGCGATCATCCGGTGCCTGGCACTCCAGCAGGCGATCCGCTCGACCACCGGGCGGTGGCTTGCCGCCGCCCGGGCCGGTTTGTGCGCGACACCGTCACCGGCTCCCGCCGCCGAGTCCCCCTCCGCCGCTCCCTCATCAGTCACTTCAATCGGCGGATTGCTCAGCTGCATCAAGTAGTACCTCTCGGGAGACCGGGCCTATCGGATCAGCGAAGCAGAGCCGACGAAAGTTCCCAGCCTCCGCTGTCACAAGCTTTCGCGCCTAGTGCTGCCAACCAGCCGGGTGCGAATGGATGGAGAATACCCGCGCTGCCCGGTCCAGCCTGGCGTGATGCCGAAACAAGACTGAACTGCGGTGCTCCCCTTACCCGAGGTCGCGGGCGGTGCGCTGCACCCCCAATAAGGGCCGGGCTTGCCTGGCGCCGGCCGCGATCGGCGAAGATTGCCGCATGGGTGAACTGATTCTGGTCCGGCACGGCGAGACGGAGTGGAGCCGGGAACATCGGCACACCGGCCGCACCGACGTTCCGCTGACGTCGGCCGGTGAGGCCGCTGCCGCGAGCCTGGCCTGCGAGCTCGCTGCGCTGCCGATCACGGCAGTGTTCACGAGCCCTGCCAAGCGCGCGGTACGGACGGCCGAGCTGGCCGGCCTGACCAGCGCTAAAGAGGATCCCGACTTGCGGGAATGGGACTACGGCGGCTATGAGGGCAGGACCACAATCCAGATCAGGGCCGAGCGGCCCGGCTGGTACCTATGGCGCGATGGGGTCATCGGCGGTGACGCCGACCACCCAGGCGAGACCGTCAGTCAGGTGGGGGCTAGAGCGGACGCGGCGCTGTCGCGGGTGCGGCCGCTGCTCGCCGACGGCGACGTCACGCTGGTTGCCCACGGCCATCTGCTTCGCATCCTCACCGCGCGCTGGCTCGACCTGCCTCCGGCAGACGGTCGGCTGTTCCAGCTCGACACCGGGACGCTGTCCACGCTCGGCACCGAGCACGGTGAACCGGTAATCCGCACCTGGAACCTGCCGCCAAGCTAATGGCTGGCCGGGTTGGCCACCCAGGCGAGCATCAGCGGCTCGCCGGTCATCGAGTCCCTGATCAGCAGCAGGTACGGCCGGTCGAATCGCAGCACGGGCTCCGGAGCCTGGGCCGTGACCGGCAGCACCCCGACCGCCGTGGCCGCACTGGCGGTGGTGCCCTTCTCCCCGACCGCCAGGGTGGCCGCGTGCTGGACGAATCCGATACAGCATGCCTGCGGGGAGATGCCGCTGAAGTCGGCCTGCGGACCGAAGGCTATGCCCATACCGAGCGCGGCGAGCACGCCCTTCATCGACTCACTTCCGGCCAGCTGGATCTTCGGCAGCGCGATGGCCGTCGGCGTGCCGCCTGCTGCGATCTTCGTCACCAGTGAGCCGATCGTGGGCAGGGCCGGCAGCTGGCAGCCGCCCGCCTGGCTAGCCCGTCCGGCCGCTGGCGGAAGCATCGCCAGCATGCTCAGCCGGTCGCCCCGATACGGCAGCGCGGCAGCTGTCCAGCCGCCAGCGCTGGCCCTGGTGAAGCTCTGGCCGTTCAGGTACTCAGCCCGCACCTGGCCGCCAGCGCTAGCGAACGGCCCGGCCGCGGTGTCGGAGTGTCGGAATGGCTGCGCCCAGTCGGCATTCAGGTAGAGCGCGTCGGTCAGCACCCAGCCTGGCGCTTGGGCCATTGCGCTTGGCGGTATCAGCTGCCGGATGTGACCATCGGTATCGGCCGCCACCGACGCATTGATTACCTGGCGGGCAGCCTGCGGCTGGGACAGCAGCGGCACCTGCCGCAGTCCGGCCTGGTAGCCGGCTTTCAGCGCGGCCACGAAGGCCGGCCGGGTGACCAGCGATGGGTCGGCCCAGATCCGGTTGCTCGTCCGGAAGGTTACTCCGGGCCGGTTCAGTGAAGCCAGCAGTGCGTTCCGCGCCCGCAAGCCGCTGACCAGGCCACCTGCCGCCGCCGCGGGCAGGTGCAGTACCCGGGCGATAGCGGCTGCGGTGGCTCCGCGAGCTCCGAGGTAGGCCATGCCAAGCCCGGTAGCCAGGCTGACCGGAGAAAGCACGACGTTGCCGCCCGGCTGCCGATGGCACAGCTGCGACAGCAGGTCAAGTCCGAACGCCGTGTCATCTTGTCCGTAGCCGCGCAGTGTGCCGACCTGGCTGGCGGTCAGCACGACCGGTTTCGTGCGGACCTGACCGCCGGGCCGAGCGCTGCAGCCGGAAGCCATCAGGGCGGACACGGTGACCGCGGTCAGGATGGCGATTGGGCGTGGCTGCCTCATGCAGCATTAGACGCCAAGCCGGTTCGCCCGGTTCCGGCTAGCTGGTGAGAACCGCCCGCTGTCTGGTGCTTCCGGTCAGGCAGAGCGCCAAGCCGAGGACGCCCACGTCGCGCAGGGTCAGATCGGTCAGGCCACCGGTGATGGTCAGGGTTATCACAATCTGCAGCAGCAGCACGGCCGCGATCGCGGCGGCGAGCCGGAGGGCCAGGCCAGCGATGATCGCAACAGCCAGCATCAGCAGGACCCAGCCGTGCCCGAGCACAAGCACGATGGCGAACTCGGACGTCGCGGTGACACCAGGCACGTAACCGGTCCACAGCTGCGGCTGGATCAGCTCGTGGTAGCCGAACCAGGCCAGGACCAGGCCGAGCATGATCCGCGCGGCCGTTGGCGCCCACTCGGCGGCGATCCCCTGCGCCCGGCCGACCAGGCCGTCATCGGCGGCCGAACCTGCCGTCCGCGCCGGCGCAGCCGACGCTCGTCTGGCCGGATCGGCCTTCCGCGCTGACTGCGTGCGGCTCGCGGTCACCGGACCGGCCTTTCTGCTCACTGCAGGATCCTCCCTTGGGAGTCGGTGACGACCAGGCCGTCATCGCCCAGGTTGAAGTCGCTGTTGCCTGAGTCGTCGCCCATGGAAGCCTCGATCACGTAGACCTTGACGCCGGTCGGGTAGTACCTGGCGGCTGGCAACGGCTGGCCGGCCGCTCCGGCCGCGACCGAGATTCCGGTTCCCTGCTTGTGCACCGTGATGGTGAGCCCGGTCTCCGCCGCCTGCGCCGCCGGGCTCGGTGTGCCTGGCCAGACCACGAACGAGTAGGCGGCGTACGACTGCGAGCTCAGCTTCGGTCCAGGTGTCGGAGTCGGTGTTCCCGCCGACGGCGGTCCCTGCGCCGGCGCCGCCGAAGCGCTCGGGGACGTGCCTGGCTGCGCCGACCGGCTGCTCGCTGGCGACGCCGAGGCCGACGGCTGCCCGCCGCTGAGCCCCGCGGGCGGCAGCCCATGATGGCGGCTCGACCAGCCATGCGCCCCGAGCACTAGCCCGACCAGGGCGGCCACCGACAGCAGGGCAATCCCCCGCGTGCCGACCGTTTCACCAGCGATGCGCATCGGTGTTCACGACCTATCAACGAAATCAGGACAGCTGCATGCTAACAACAAGATCACGATATGACGTCGGTCCGAACGGAGCTTGCAGCAACCTCTGAGCAGCTATTCAGGAAAGCCGGCGCTGGCACTAGGCCGCCGCGGCGGCGGGCAGGCCGCGCAACTGAGGCGGAATGCGGCTGGCGGCCTGGTGCACCGCGCGCAGCGCCATAGTAGCTGCCAGGTCGGTGACCGGGCTGCCCGGTGCGCCGTACAGCCTGCGCGCCCAGCGCGGCAGGCTGGCGAAAGCGAGGGTGTTCAGCGGCGGGATCACCAACTTGAGTCCGGCGAATGGCCAAGGAATATCCGGGTTATACGACCTGAGCAGAGCGTGCCTTGCCTCATCGCACGCGTGGAGCTCAGGTCGCATCCGCTGGTAATAGGCATCGAGCTCGGCCATGCTGGCCGGCACCCGCGCGGGGTCGAGCCCGACCACCGCCGCGCTGCGTCGCTGCTCGGCCACGAACTCGTCAAGCTCAGCGGCGCCTAGGCCCATGCCGCACCGCATGGCCACATCGGCGTAGGAGGCGATCTCACCGCAGTGCACCCACAGCAGCAGTTCGGGCTCGTCCAGCCTGATGACCGAGCCATCGGCGTCGGTCCCGGTGAGGCAGGCGTGGATCTTGCGGACCCGGCGCCCGGCACGGTCCACCTCGGCCATCGTCCCGTAGGTGCGCACCCGGACGAACTCGGTCGTCCGGCCGAACCTTCCCCAGGCCTCGCCTGGCCTGGCGAACGCGGTATTCTGCCAGGTCGCTCGCATCGTGCGCGGATGCAGTGCCTGCAGGTACAGGGCACGCAAGCCGGCCACCCACAGCACCGGCTCGCCCATCACCCGCCAGGTGACCGAGCCAGGGCCGAACAGCCCGGTGTCGGAGCGCGTCGTCATCATGGCCTCCTCGCCGCTCCGAGCCGAGCCTGGCCGCCCCAGGCCTACTCGGGCCTGGTCTCCTCCGCGATCCAGTCTAGGTAGCCAGCGGAGCCGGCCACGATGGGCATCGCGACAATCTCCGGCTCGTCGTAGCTGTGCCGTTCGATCAGGAAGTCAGCTAGCTCGGGGTAGCGCTCGGTCGGCAGCTTGAGCATGACCAGCCACTCCTCGGCCCGCTCGATGCCGTCCTCCCACCAGAACGTGCTGGCGACTGGCCCGGCTACCTGGGCGCAGGCCGCCAGCCTGGCCTGCACCGCGTCATGGGCAAGTTCCATCGCCTCGGCCCGCGAGTCGGTCGTGGTCTGAACGTGCAGGAACCGCGGTTCGCCGCTGGCAACTTCGGGTTGGCCCGCCATACCCCCAGATCGTACGCTGCCCCGGAGGTAGCCTTTGCCTTTCCGCACCGAGGAGGTTTGCCGTGGACCGTCCGCTGTGTCTGATAGTCAACCCGGCAGCCGGTAACGGCCGGTCCAGGCGGCTTCTCCCGCAGGCTACGGCGGCGCTTGAGCAAGCTGGGGCCGAGCATCAGGTCTTCGAATCAGCCAGCCTGGACCATGCCAGGGAACTAGCTGCGCAGGCCGCGCAGCGCGGTCATGCCGTGATCGCGGTAGGCGGCGACGGCCTGGCAGGCGCGCTGGCCGGGATCGCGGCCGCCGGCGGAGTCACCACCAGGTTCCCGGAAACCACCCGCTCTGGCGACATCGCCACCAGCTACGGGATCATCCCGGCGGGCCGCGGCAATGACCTGGCCAGGGTGCTCGGCATTCCGCTGGATCCGGGCGCGGCCGCGCGGGTGCTCGCGGCCGGCCGGCACCGGCAGGTCGATCTGATCGGCGTCAGCACGCCAGGCCAGCCGGAGGCGGTCGTGGCCGGAAGCGTCTATGCCGGCATTCCTTCGGTGGCCGGCGACATCGCCAATGCCACCGGATGGCTGCCTGGCTCGCTGGTCTACCACGTCTCCGCGCTGCGGGCGCTGGCACGGTGGAAGCCGGTGCAGTTCACGGTGACGGTCTCGGTGCAGGTCCTAGCCGAAAGCGGTACCGGGCAGGACCGGAGCGGCCAGGAAAGTACTGACCGGCAGACCGCCGGGACCGGCGGTGACACCAGCATCAGCACGCACACCTTCGATGGCTACGCCGTCATCGTCGCCAACAATCCGTATTTCGGGGCCGGCATGTTCGTGGCACCGCCCGCTCTGATCGACGACGGCGAGCTCGACATCGTGCTGATGCGCCACGGACCCAAGCTCACCTTCGTACGGGCCCTGCTCAAGGTCAAGGACGGTACGCACATCGCGTTGCCGCAGGTCAGCCTCGATCGCGGCGCCGAGGTGACGGTGACCATGAGCCGCGACATGCCGGCCGCGGCCGATGGCGAGCCGCTGACCTGCGCGGCACCGCTGGCAGCCGGAACACCGCTGCGGATCCGCGCGCTGCCAGCCGCGCTCCGCGTCCTGGTCCCCGGCGGCTGACCGCATACGTCGTGACTCGGCCGCCGATCAGCCGCCTGGCCGCGCCTGATCGCGGTGTCCGCCCAGGAAGGACAGCACGAACGCCGGGCTGTTGGCCAGCTCCGCCGGAGTACCTTCCATCCGCAGCTCGCCGCCGCCCAGCACATAGGTCCGGTCGGAGACCGCAAGCACGGCCCTGGCGCGCTGCTCCACGATCAGCACCGCCGCGCCGTGCTCGGCCAGGCGCTTGACCTGCTCGTCCAGGATGGACCTGGCGATCGCGGGAGCGAGGTTGGCGGTCGGCTCGTCAAGCAGGAAGACGGCGGGTCGCAGCATCAGCACCCGCCCCATGGCCAGCATCTTGCGCTCGCCGCCGCTGAGCTTCCCGGCCGGCCGACGCAGCATCGTGCCGAGCCTGGGGAATACGGCGAGCACATGCTCGATCCGCTCCGGCAGCTGCCTGTGATGCAGCAGGTAGCCGCCCATCTCCAGGTTCTCCCTGACCGTCAGCGGCGCGAACACGTCATCGACCTGCGGCACGTACCCGACGCCTGCCCGCGCCATCTCCTCGGGTGCGAGGTTGGTGACATCCCGGTCGCCGACCCGCACCTGACCGGCGGACACCCGCAGCACGCCGATCAGGGCCTTCAGCAAGGTGCTCTTGCCCGATCCGTTCGGCCCGACCACGGAAACCACCTCGCCGGGCTCGGCCCGTACCGAAACGCCCCGGATGACTGGATCGGCGCCATATCCGGCGGTCACGCCATCGGCATACAGCGCAGCCTGCCGCTCCGGGCCCTCAGCCGACAAGGTACGCCTCCACGACCTCGGTGCGATCCCGGAGCTCGGTCATGGTGCCTTCGGCCAGGACGCCGCCGTCGGCCATCACGATGACTGGTTCGCAGAACTCGTCCATGATCGCGAGCTCGTGCTCGACCATCAGGATCGTCATCCCGTCCTGGCACAGCCCGCGCAGCGCATCGCCGATCTTCCTGGCCAGCTCCGGGTGAACTCCGGCCATCGGCTCGTCGAGCAGCAGCATGTCCGGCTCGCTCATCAGGGCCCGCATGATCTCGACCAGCCGGCGCTGCCCGCCGGACAGATCGCCCGCGTAGTCGTTGGCGTTCGCGGTCAGGCCGAAACTGTCGATCAGAGCCCTGGCCCGGTCCACGGCCCTGGCCTCGTCGGCCAGCCAGTACCGGCGGCCGGCCGCGGCGCCGAGGAACGAGTCGCCTCGGTTAGCCGGGTCTGCGGTCAGCAGGTTCTCAAGTACGGTGAGCCGCTTGAACTCACTCGCCAGCTGGAACGTCCTGACCAGCCCGGTTCGTGCCCGCCGGTAGGCCGGTAGCGCGGTAATGTCCCGGCCCTGGTAGATGATCTTGCCAGCCGAGACCTTCTCGGTGCCAGCAAGCAGCGAGAGCAAGGTGGACTTGCCCGCGCCGTTGGGTCCGATCAGCCCGGTCAGCGTGCCGCGCCGGACCGAGATGGACACGCCGGATACCGCGTGCACCCCGCCGAAGTCCTTGCTGACCCCGATCGCCTGCAGAATCTCCGGTCCGTCCCCAGTCGGCCGCGGGTAGCGTGACCGGCGTGATCGAACCGGCGATCCGGCCTCGCTCGCCGCGGCGGCCGAGCCCGGCGCTGGCGGTTTGGTGCGCTGGCGAACCCGACTGACGTCCTGGCCAGGAACCCGGTGCAGCATCCGCTGCGCAAGTGTCGGCGGCGGCGGGATCACCCGCTTGCGCTCGGGCAGCACGCCCTGCGGGCGTGCCCACAAGAACACGACGATCAGCAGCCCGATCGCGACCCATTGCAGAGACGGCAGCAGGTTGGGCGGCAGGCTCGGATTGTTGTTGGTGATGAAGCGGGTGATCTCCTCGAATCCGACCGGCACCAGGATCGCGCCGAGCACGGCACCTCGATGATTCCCCGCGCCGCCGATGATGACCGCGGTGAACAGGACGATCGTCTCGGCGTAGCTCCAGGCCGCCGGCGACCACACGCCGATGAAGCTGACCAGGATGCCGCCGGACAGCCCGGCGATCGCGCCGCCGACCACCATCGCCCCGGTTCGCAGCGACAGCAGGTTCTTGCCGAGCGAGTCAGCCACCTTGTCGTTGTCCCGCATGGCGCGCAGCGTCCGGCCGTACGGCGACTCCGTGATCCGCCTGACGAACAAGTACACGACCGCCGCCAGCAGGATCGCGCCCGCCGCGAACTCGTACTGGTACGCATTGGACGTGGTGACGAACATGCTGCGCTGAGCGGCGAGCGGGGCCGGCACCAGGGACACTCCGGCGTCTCCGTTGAAGAGCTGGCGGTAGTTGGTCGCCAGCAGGTTCAGCAGGACCGCGGTCACCAGCAGCCCGACCGCGGCGAAGTCACCACGCAGCCGGCGGCCCACGAGGAACGTGAACGGCAGCGCGAGCAGCGCGCCAGCCACGGCCGCGCCGATCCAGGGCACCGGGAACGGGAGGTTCAGGCCGCCGACATAGATCTGGAATCCGCCGTTGGCGGTGTCCGGCGGCAGCGCGAGCACCGCGGCCACGTAGGCGCCGACCGCCTGGAAGATGATGAATCCGAAGTTGGTGACGCCAGCGACGCCGAACTGCTGGCTGAGGCCGAGGCACGCGATCGCGTCCACCGCCCCGTACACCAGCAAGGTGATCAGGTAATACATCAGCCAGTCACCTCGGGTTTCACGTCCTGGCGCCGAGCAGGCCGGTCGGCCGCACGGCGAGCATGGCCAGCAGGGCCACGAAGGCGACCACGTACTTGTAGTCGGCCTGGATGAAGGGCAGGCCGGCGCTGATCTCGGTGGCGAGGCCGATGACCAGCGCACCGAGCATGGCGCCGTAGGCGTTGCCAGGTCCGCCGAGGAACACAGCGGCCAGGATCAGGATCAGGAAGAGGTCGGTGCTGAACGGGTCGAAGCTGCCGATATCGATCGCGAAGACCGTGCCGGCCAGGCCGCAGAGCGCTCCGGTCAGCGCCCAGGTGACGGCGATCACCCGGCTCGCCCTGATCCCGCAGTTGCGGGCGAGCGTCCGGTTGGCCGCCGTGGCCCGCATCGCCTTGCCCAGCTTGGTGTACCTGAGCAGCGCGTGCACGCCGGCCATCACCACCAGGCTGATCGCGATGATGGTCAGCTGAACGGTGGTCAGCGTCATGCCGCCGAGCCGCAGCGTGCTGCCCTGGCTCATCGCGTAGGAGACGTTGACGCCGCCGACGATCGCCGCGACGCCGAACTCGATGATCAGCGCCATCCCGAGCGACACGATCACCAGCGTGATCGGCGCCGAGCCGCGACGCTGGAACGGGGAGTAGACGAAGTAGTTCAGCAGCACCGAGACCAGCGAGCCGACCGCCATCGACACCACCAGCCCGAGCCACACTGACAGGCCAGCGTTGTTCACCCAGTAGGCGACGAACCCGGCGAGCGTCATCACCGCGGCGAACGCCAGGTTGAGCACGTCGGTCACCGCGAACTGCAGCGTGAAGCCGAGTGCGGCGATGGCGAGAACCGCCGAGGTAATCAGCCCGAATCCGACCGAGGCGACGAACAGGCTCATGTCCTTGCCCCGCACTCGCGCTCCGGCCGGCGGCCCGGCCCGGGACTCCCCGTGACGGGGAGCCCCGGGCCG
>Ga0209517_10001144_pt1 | contig 41466 bp, 37 predicted proteins | sample PeaSoiMetSII2010_FD_187695 | JGI IMG/M metagenome (GOLD analysis project Ga0209517, IMG submission 187695) | Peat soil microbial communities from Weissenstadt, Germany - SII-2010 (SPAdes) (version 2) | ecosystem: Environmental > Terrestrial > Soil > Wetlands > Peat | place: Germany...
CTCTTTGGCGAACGTGCCGTTCTGAATGTCGGCCAGAATCTTCTTCATGGCCGCCCGGGTTTCGTCGCCCACTACCGATGGACCGCGCGTCAGATCTCCATATTCAGCGGTGTTCGAAATCGAATAGCGCATGCGGTCGAGACCGCCTTCGTAAATCAGGTCGACGATCAGCTTCATCTCGTGCAGGCACTCGAAATACGCGATCTCCGGGGCATAGCCCGCTTCCACCAGCGTCTCGAATCCCTTTTTGATCAGCGACGTCAGCCCGCCGCACAGCACGGCCTGCTCGCCGAACAAATCGCTCTCGGTTTCTTCCTTGAATGTGGTCTGCAGAACCCCGGCGCGGGTCGAGCCGATGCCGTGGGCATAAGCTAGGGCGTACTCATGCGCGCGCTTGCTCGCATCCTGTTGAATCGCGATCAGCGACGGTACTCCGCGGCCTTCGTTGTACACGCGCCGCAGCAAGTGCCCGGGACTCTTGGGCGCGATCATCACCACGTCCACGTCATCGGGCGGGATGATGGTCTTGAAATGAATGCTGAAGCCGTGCGAGAAGCCGAGAATCTTTCCCGGATGGAGATAGGGCTTGACGTATTGCTCGTAGACTGCAGCCTGGGTCTCATCGGGGGTGAGGACGTGAATCCAGTCAGCCCTCTTCGCAGCCTCGTCTGGCGCCACCACTACCATGCCGTCGGCTCGAGCCTGCTGCGCGCTGGCTCGCGTGAGTTCGAGCCCCACGATCACCTTGCAGGCGCTGTCGCGCAGGTTCTGCGCCTGCGCGTGTCCCTGGCTGCCGTAGCCCAGGATGGCAATGGTTTTGCCCTTCAGGGCATTGGGATTCGCGTCGCGTTCATAAAAAATAGTAGCCACCAGCGTGCTCCTCTCGTTGCACTTCTCGTGTCGCACAAGGGAGGAAAGAAGCCCTTGCTGATTGGAGATCAATTTAACGGCAAACCGACCGGTCGGTCAGTATCTTGACATCTTATCTTTGGCCCACTTCGGTGTCAAGGGGGGCCTTGAATCTCGGTACTGCCGCAGTTTGGATGTTTGGGATTCCTTTCAGAGGCGTCATCCAGAACGACGAAGGCCAATTTGAGCCGTCCGAGCACCTGCGGCAGAAGCGGAGATTGCTGAGGGAGGAATGGACCAAAGCCATCGGCAAAAAGGAACTAAGGGTCTGTAGAGGAGTTGGCGGGCACCGTCAAGGAAAAATCGGCATGACTCATCGAGGGGGATGGCCCAGCCTTCACCCCTGCCAACCCAGCCCGGGTTCTGATTCGGCAAAACGAACAATCCACGCCAAGCCGCTCCCAGTCAAGTCCACTTAAGTGAGTTTGAACGTACACGAAAGTATCCATCATCGGCGGTTCGTAACCATTGTCCCTGCAACACCGCGAACTTTTTTCAAGCACTTAGCCCGACCCGGTTTGTGCCTTTCCGGCGTGTTCCGTACGGAACGTTTTGTAAAGGCCCTTCGCTGTTGGCAATCCGCCGCGCATCCCGGTACCATGTCCCCCGATGGCTCGTGAGACTCTGGTTGATTCCCGGCAGGAAATTCTGCGCACCGCCGCGCGCCTGTTTCAGCAGCGCGGGTATGACGCGACTTCGATGAACGACGTCGCCGCCGCGCTCAAGCTCAGCAAGGGCGGCCTCTACCATCACTTCCAGAGCAAGGACGAGATCCTGTTCGAGATCATGGACCACGCCATGGAGATCACTCAGGAGCGCGTGATCAACGCCGTCAGCGGCATCGCCGATCCCGAGGAGCGCTTGCGGGCACTGATCCGCCGGCACATCGAAGTCGTGCTCAGCCCGCGCGACCGCGAAATTACTGTGATGCTGCATGAAAACCATCCCCTGCCACCCACGCTGCGCAAAAGCATCAACGCGCGCAAGAAAGAGTACGTGCACTTTCTGGAGAACCTGATCGCGGAAGTGCAGAAGCAGGCTCAGAAGCAGGCTCAGAAGGAAACTCAGAAGTCGCAGCGCGTCTCGGGCAGAGTCACTCCGCGGGCCGCAGCCTTCGCCTTGCTGGGCATGATCAACTGGATTTATCAGTGGTACAAACCGGAGGGCGAACTGCAGGCGGAGAATCTGGCGCCGCAGTTTACCGATCTTCTGTTTGGAGGGATCTTGATGTGAACGTTGACGCGAAGGTTCAAATCAGCCGGCTGCCCGAGATTGAGAAGGCAAGGTCGGGAAAAGGGACCTACCACGAGTTTCTGCGCGTGCCCGCGATGAGTGCGGGTCTCTACGTTCTGCCCTTCGGAGGGACCGATCCGCAGCGGCCGCATCACGAAGATGAAATGTATTTCGTGGTGCGCGGTCGCGCCCGCTTCATGGCTGGCGGGGAAGACCACGAGGTCTCGCGGGGAAGCGTGATCTTCGTTGCCGCCGACGTGGAACACCGCTTCTACGATATTTCCGAAGAACTGGCCGTGCTCGTCTTTTTCGCTCCCGCGGAGAGCTAATCGGTTCTTGCCAGCGCCGCTAATGTCGCTGCCGTGGGCAAACACCCAGATCCTTCGCTTCGCTCAGGATGACCGCTGCGGGCTCCCGTCGCTTCGCTCCTCACGCCAGCAAATTGCGGTTACTTCGCCGGCACCCAGTAGATTTCTTCTTTGATGTCGGTTCTGTCCGCGAAGCCACGTCGCTTCAGGATGGCTTTGCTGTTCGCAATCATGTCGGGATGGCCGCAAAGGTACGCGTGGGTGTTGCTGGCGTCGAGTTCCCAGTGGTCGGCGTACTTGCGCAGAACGTCGTCGGCGCGGCCGATTTCGCCCGGCCAGTCGGCATGGTCCCAGGGCCGGCTGACCGTGGGCACGTACTTGAACCACGGCAGTTCGGCGTCGAAGCGGGTTAACTCCTCTTTGTATCCAAACTCCCAGGGCCGGCTGGCGCCGTTCAGCAGGTACAATTTGTGGTCGCCGGCGAAGCGGCCCTCCTTCCATTCCTTGTACAGCGTGCGCACGAAACTCACAAAGGGAGCCACGCCGGTGACGGTCGAAATCAGCAGGTGGTTGGTTCGCCCGTTGCCCGTTTCGAGGGTGAACTTTCCTTTGGGGACCTTCCGCATCAGAAGTTCATCGCCGGGATACAGTTTGTGGAGCCGCGGGGTGAGCGCGCCATCAGGCACAAGCTCGAAGAAGAATTCGATTTCGTCTTCGCTGGGAGACGAGGCGATGGAGTAGGGGCGCTCGATGCGCTTCTCGCCCTCCTGCACGCCCAGCGTGGCGTACTGGCCGGGCAGAAATTTGAAATCGCCGCCCGCTTGGATGCGGAACATCCAAAGGTCCGGAGCGAAGTCCGCGCGTTTGCTGATCCGCGCCCGGTAGAACTTGTCGTCGGGAGCCGTCATCCCCATTCTCCTCAAGCGTTCAAAACTGTTGACAAAAGGCTGCGGAGCGTTCAGAAACTGGGCGCGTCGCAGCCGACTCAGGTAGTTAAAGCGATCCGATCATAGCCTCGACCTCTTGCGTTGCACGCTGTGGTCCAAACCGGACGGTCGGTCGGTTGATTGAAGTTTGATTATCCTAGCGTGAAATGATGGATTTTGGGAAGGCCTGACTCAATCAGGGCGCAGCTGGGCTATTCGAGAATCGATATCCCGGCGGCCCGAGTCGCTGCTTTCGGTCGCTTGTTTTTCCGCAGGTGCCACAGCCTTCAACCGTTGCAATTCATCCTGAATCTTCTGCCAGAGCTCCGGGTGCCGTTTGGCGGCGATGGGAGCGTTCGGATCGGCATAAAAAGCGAGGATGTTGTCGCGAACCTCGGGAGGAACCTGGTCAAAGTTGTGTTGGGCCAGGCGGTCGAGCAGGCGGGCGTAAGCGTCGTCGGTCAGAACGTACTCGCCGGCTTGCGTGTTGCGGCCTGTGTCAAAGTCAGTGTTCGTGAGGTGAAGTGTTCCTTCCGCACTGTCGTGGAGGAGCTTTGTGTAATTCTCGATAGTGCGGTCTACGCTGGCGATATATAGGTCCTCTGTTTGTTTGGTGGGAATCTTGAAGTCGAGCGCCTTGAATGGCCCCACCTTGGGGACGAACTTGAGAAAGAACGCCAGCACACGAGTTCCGAATCCTGGACGTCGATAGCTCTCCCCCCATTCTTTTTGATAATTCGTGCGCGACATGTAGTAGCGGAATTGGCGCGCCCGAAAATTCGGTGTTTCGGCGACGATTTCCTTGCGGTGAGCGATCAGCGCGACGCGAGTCATCTCCGGAATCACCTTACTGATGGCGCGCCGAAAGGTGCCGATAGCCAGATCCTCATCCGAGATGACATCACTCAGCGGGACGCCATAGGTTTTCAGAAACGCCCGCTCCAGAAGGGGTTTGGGAATCTCGAAGCCGATGAAGTCGTGGTAGCGGTCGGAAGTGTAGCGGTTCTTCGCGACCTGCGTAACATCAAAGCCGAACTCCGTGCGGATGTGCGCTTTGGGATTGTCGGCATAGGTCACATCTTTGCCGAACTTTCTTTGCAACTTGGGGAAGGAGATGGCGACCACCTGATTGATGGTGGGATGGCCGCAGTTGTCGGCGGAATAGTGAGCCAGCGCTCCGAGGGCAAAGGCATATTCGTTCAGGTCCGAAGCCTCATTGAGCAGGGCGACGACAAAATCGCCGCTGCGCACATAGTGCGTAAGGTCGCTGAATTCTTTGTTACCAAAAGGGTAGTAGCCCATGTCCTGCACCAGCGATCCACCGTAGGCGAAGGCATGCGCTTTCTTCAAATCGTCATCCGTGGCGGCGGGGAAGCGTTGCTTGAGCAGGGGCTGGATCCCGTCCTTCCAAAGCACGTCGACAACTTCCTCGTGGGTAAGCACGGAGTACGCCACGCACGTTTCGACCTCGCATGTTTGGAAAAAGACGAGCGCCAGCCCCAGCCAAACCGCACACCGCCGGCAATGGAGAATGAGTTTCATTTGCCGACGACGAGGACCACGAAAGTATCGGGCAAGATGGTGCGCCGGGGATGGGGATTGTCCGCCGTGGCAGCCGGAGGTGGACCAAACTTCGCCGTGACCACGTACACGTTGTGTGTCTTGGAGTCGAGCGCCAGCGTGCGTGCGCCCGGCTGCGTGGGGACATTTTCTTCCACGCTGAATTTGTCGGGAGATTCCTCGCGCACGACGGTGAGTACGCCCTCACCGCACGAGGCAAAGGCGAGGCCGGTTTCGTCATCGAATGCGGTCGCGTCCACGCCGTCGCCGATGGCGGCCGTCGAGAGAACTTTGCCTGTATCCGCGTTCACCACAGCCATCATCTTATTGTCGCAGCCGACGAACAGGCGGCGGTTCTTGCGGTCCATGGCAAGCCCGCTGGGTTCCTGGCACGGTGCGAGCGGCCACTTCGATTTGACTTCGAGCTTGTTGGGATCAATCGCCACTAGCTCGCTCTTGTCTTCGATGTTGACGAATATTCCGCCCCGGCCGTCACTGGCGGCAAATTCCGGCTTGCCATCGAGCTTAATGGTGCCGAGCACGGTGCCTTTCGCTGCGTCAATGGCGGTGGAATCCTGGCTGTGGCCGTTGAAAGTGAAAACGCGTTTGGTGGCTGGATCGTAGAGAATCGCGTCGGGACCCTCGCCGACCTTGACTTTGCTGGTGGTGGCTAGGGTCTTGATGTCGAAAATGCTGACGGTGCCTTCGCGGCCATTGCTGACGAAGCCGCGGCCGAGTTCAGGCGCAAGGGCAATACCGTGCACGCCGGGCGTGTCGGCGATGTCGCCCACTTGCTTGCCGGAGTCGAGGTCGAGCACGATCACGTGGGTTGCGCGCGAAATATACAGGCGGCGGGCAGAAGCGTCGGCGGTCAAGTAGTCCCAGCCGCCTTCACCGCCCAGCTTGTAAGTGTTCACAACCTTGTATCCGGGACCGGAGGCGGCGAGGGCTGCGGCCGCGAGTAAGAGAACGATTGGCACCCATAGAAGGTGCACAGGCTTCGCTTTAGGTTGCATTTGTTCCTCCTGGGAGATTCAGTTTACGTGGTCACAACGCGCATTCGCGAGTCGACTTTGAGCGGCGGTTCGCGGCGCCGTTGCATCTAAGACAATGGGTGTCGCCCCGAGGTAACTTTACCGGGCAGCGGACCGCTCCCTAAACTTTTCTAGTGTTGCCCTTTGTCCTGAAAATAGTATGAATTCGTCGCAATCGAATCTGCCGGAAAGCATACCTGCCGACCCGCGCCTGCAGCCTACGCCGGATTATGGCACGCTGGGTCCGGGCTCGGACGTGGCGCAGACCTACGGGCAAGCGTCTGGGAAGTCACCTGTCGGCGGGCGCAGTTTTGGAGCAGTACCCGTTCGCACCGCGCGGTTGCTGCATCTGGCAGCAATTTTAGCGGGAGTGGGGTTAGCGATTGCCACTTCCAAGGCCGGCAGTGCGAGACCTGTTTGGGAAACATTCAGCCGTATGTTTTCTGCTCGCGGGACCGCGGATAAATCATCCTCCGTCGCGGACCATGATCTGGATCGGCAAAAGCCGCAGAAGCAGGCGGAGGTTCTGCTGGAGCAGGCAGTCAATCACTCCGACGGAGCCACGGACCAGATCGCGCGCAGGGTGAGCCGCTGGCGTGGAAGGCTGGCATGGGATGCTCAACTCGGCGCGCTTACGACGGCGGCGCTGAACTCAAGCGATTTGAAGGTTCGCACGTCGGGGATTGAAGTGCAGCTCGCAGCCTACGGGCTCGCCAAGGATGGGCCGAGCGCGGATTACTTGGTGAAGCAGGCGGAGTCTTCCGATCACGCGCGCAAGATCTGGGCGTTGTGGACTCTGGGTTTGATGGGGAATCGCGGCGTCGAACCTGAGCGGGTGGTGCAGGTGCTCGTCGCTCATTTGAAAGATTCCGACGAAGATTCACGCCGCTGGGCGGTCGAGGGGCTGGCCCTGGTGGGAGCGACCCCAACCATCGCGCCGCTGCTTGGTGTCATGCACGATGATCCTTCGCCGACGGTCCGTGAACGAGCTGCCTGCAGTCTGGCCGAGTCTGGAATGTTGACGCGCGAGCAGCGCCTCACTGCCGTTCCCCAGTTGCTGACCTATTCGGACGACCCTTCCCTTGATGCTCAGACCCACGCCTGGGCCTTCCAGGCGCTCGCTGACATCACCCAACAACGCCTGCCCAACGATTCCGCCGCCTGGCGGACGTGGTATGCAACATCAGGGGCCAGTGGCCAGTGATCAGTGGGCAATCTTGCCTAACCGATCCCGTCCCTTTCGAATCGCAGCGCCTGAAGGCGCGATCGGTAACACGGCTCTTGCGGTATGCCTGAAGGCATACCCTGATACGAATCCTGAATTCTTCCGCAGTCTAAAGCCCTCATTCTTTATTGGCTCTGGGTGGCACGGCTGGAAGCCGTGCCCTTCCCAAAACATTTTATGAGACCAGTTCTAGCCACCGACCACTGCTTCTCACTCCGCCATCTTGGCCACGTGCACGTCGAACCCTGTTTTCGGCAGAAGGGAAGTGAGTGAGAACGCTTTGAACCCGTCGCCGGTAGCCTCGGTGTGGCGATAGACGCCTGGCTCGTTTTCAATGGTTTCCCTGCGTCCATTCATGTCTTCCAGGAACGCCTGCGCCTGTTTTTCGGTGACCTCCGCGCCCTTGGCCCGCGAGACTACTGCTTCCGAGGCGTAGGAGCGCACCAGCTTGGGCCAGTATTTCTCCAGCAGTTCGGTGCTGGCGAAGATGTCGGTCCAGATGACGCGTCCGTCGACCGCCACGACGACTCCGACCGCGTTGCGGTCGCGCAGTTGTTTGATGAGGCTTTGATAGTTTTGCTCGATGGGTTTGGCAAGTTCGTCCACTTTTGCTTTCACTTCCTTGTTTTCCATCACCCGAGCATAGGAACTGGTGGAGCCAAGTTCGGCCACCTCGGTCTGAACAGAGGGAGAAGCTGCCTCAACTTCGACCATCTCCGTCGCCTGCTGCTGTTGCTTGCGCACCTCCGCCGAGACCTGGTTCTGGTCCTTGTCAGCCATGGCCTTGGCGCGAACGGAAGGTTGCGCCATGAGCGTGCCGACGTTCCGACCCTGTATCGGACCACCCGCGCCAGCGTAGGTTGCCCCTGACGTATTGAAGTGTTCGCTGGTCGCCACCCAGCGGCCCGGTTCCACGCAAAACACGCTGAGGTCGACCGGATCACTCTCCGGCGGCACGATGCGATCTTTGCCAATGACGCGGTCCTGCTTGCCGCCGGTAACAATCTCTCCGGCCAGAAGCAGCAAAGGCCGCTTGGAATTGTTGATCAGCACCAGACGATTTACCTGGGCGCCCTGCTGAATCTGCGGCGCGCCGTGCCGGCGGATGAGTCCTTGCACGTTGCCATATTCGGTGACCACCACTTCGCCGGAACGCAATCCCTCATCCAACGTGAGGAATTCGCTCGTGGGATAAGACTTTGAGGCGACCACGGGAAACACGGTCAAACTGCCATGCCGGATCGGCTCCAGCACCCGGTAGCCCGAGGACGAAGTGACTTCTCCCGCCTGAGCCGGTTGCATGTCGGCGCAAACCACGCCGGCCACGATCACTAAAGCCATCACTGCCAACACCATCTTGGGACTCATAGAGCTCCTCCCCACCGTGGGGCGGGGCGCTCCAGCTCTAAGGAGGATCTTTGCAGTTCCTGGAGCGCACCGCCCTTCCTGACCTGTAGGGAGAATGAAAAAAAAGGAGGTCCTTGCGGCTAAAATTCGCATGGGAAGCGTCTAAAGAATTGATAGGATCGAGGGAGCCGTCGTTGTAGCTTCAGTTTTGGCATGAGCGCCACCAAGACAATCTCCGCGCACGTGCAGTCGGCCGTCAGCGAATTGCATGCCGAGCTGTACGTGAAAAGCGGATGCGGAAAGATCGGCTTAAGCCGCGAGATTTGGGCGGAGATTCTCTGTGAAGTTGGCGGGAAGTGCCTGACGGCACCGGGGAGCATCGCCGAGGTCCGGACTTTTCTTCTGACCCTGCGCGTCGACGAACTCGCACTGGCCCGCGCCTGCGCGGCCGGCAACAACTCCGCGTGGGAAATCTTTCTAACGCGCTTTCGCGAGAAACTTTATCTATCTGCATTGCGCATTGCGCGCGAGGATTCCGCCGCCCGCGAGCTCGCCGACACGCTGTATGCCGACCTCTACGGCACGACCTTGCGCGAGGGAGAACGCATTTCGAAACTTTCCTCCTATACCGGCCGGGGATCGCTCGAGGGCTGGCTGCGCACCGTGCTGGCTCAGGAATACGTGAATCGTTATCGCAAGCAGAAGCGCCTGGTCAGTCTGGAAGAAGAAAGCGAAGAGGGAGTGCAGTTCGCAGCGCCAAATCCCGAGCCGGCTCCTTCCGCGGACTCGCGCACAGAATCGGCCATCGACCAGGCATTGCAGGCTCTGACCGCCGAAGACCGGCTGGTATTGAGCGCGTACTACCTCGATGGCCGGACCCTGGCCGAAATCGCGCGCCTGCTGGGTGTGCATGAATCCACCATCAGCCGCAAAGTCGACAAGCTGGCTAAGTCTTTGCGCAAGAAGATCCTGGCTATGATGGTGCGGAGCGGCATGACGCGGCGGCAGGCCGAGGAGGCGCTCGATGTCGACGTCCGGGACCTGCAGGTCGATATTCGCCAGAGTTTAGCGCAAGATTCGACTTCGCCCGCGTTCTCAGAAAAGACGGTCGAGGCCAGGGCCCGGGAAGGTCCCGGTTAAGCGGCGGACGGCCGTTTGGAAGATTTGCCCGAACTGTAGTACGAGCGAGAAGCTGGTAATGACGAAACTTTCCAAAGTCGTGCGGGAGCGGTTGAAGGTGACAGCGGCTGCGATGGCGGCCCATCCTGACGCCGACCTGCTCACCGCGTTCGTGGAGCGATCCCTCGCTGAAAGGGAAAGGGCCGGTGTTATGGAGCACCTGGCCCGTTGCGGAGACTGCCGGGAAATCGTAACGCTCGCCCTCCCCGCCGAAGTGGAAGAAGTCGTCGCTGCCAAGGGCGGCGTTCGTGGCAATTGGTTTCGCTTGCCGGCGCTGCGCTGGGCGGCGGTGGCCGTCGGCATCGCCGTTGCGGTTTCCGTGGGAACGTTGGAGTATCGAAGCCAACCGATGCGATCGTTCAGCGCGAACCTTGCCCGCAATCAGGAAAAGCAGGAAGTGGTTGCGGCGTTGAGGCAGCCTGCGCCGTTTGAGGCGCAGAAGGAAGCGATCACTCCTCCGTCGGAACAAGGCAAGAAAGTTTTGACGAAAAAATCAACGACAGCCTCTGCCGGCTTTCCTGCCGAGTTGCGGCTGGATGCCCAGATGCGTCCATCCTCAAGCGGCGCTTTGGCGGGTTCTAGAGGGGCAATCGCGGGCGCCGCTGGCGCCGGCGCGGGAGCGCCCACAGCGGCTGGACGCGAACTTGCGACGATGAATGCCGCCAAGTCTTTGGCACCGCCTTCGGTTGGGTCCGCGCAAGCCGCCGCGCCAGCTCCGGCCAGGCCGCCCGTGCCGCAGATCTCTGAGGAAGTGGAGGTATCGGGTGCATCTGCGATGGTCGAAACCGAGCAGGCGGAAGTCAGTTCCGACAAGGTGGGCAGGGCCAAGGCACCCGCGAGCCAGCAGATCGTCAACGGAGCACCGTCGCTGCCGACCCAAGGGCGGAATGTGGCGGACCTTGAGCCGCTGTCTCCATCGAAAGTTGCGCCCCGGTGGACCATCGCTGCCAACGGCGCGCTGCAGCGCTCCTTCGACGGGGGAACAAGCTGGCAGGACGTGAACGTTACAGGCGACGCGTCCATGAACGCGAACTTCACGGCGCGAGCCAAGACTTCGGAAGGAGCCAAGGCGGGAAGGAAGTTCGCCGACGCGGCGATCCCGGTCTTCCGCGCGCTCGCGGTCAACGGCGCGGAGGTGTGGGCGGGCGGCGCGAGCGGAGCGTTGTATCACACGGTGGACGCCGGCAACAGCTGGGCGCGTGTGGTGCCTTCCTATGTAGGGGTCGGTCTCGGCGGCGATATCATCCACATTGATTTTCCCGACCCGCAGCACGGGCGAATCTCGACATCCACCGGCGAAGTTTGGACAACCGGCGATGGCGGGCAAACCTGGCAGAAATTGAAGTAGTCGCGAGAGCAGCCTAACTTCCAATCTGTGCAAAAATCCCACGACCGTGCGGGTAACGGAGACCGTGATTGACGCGCTCGCCGCACATCTCAAACACCGGCAAGCATTTAGTCCTCCGCCTGAGCGTCTAAGAGTTCTCTTTCCGTGGTTACCTAAGTCAGCAGCTAGGGTATAACCATGCGCAAATCGCATTACCAAAGTGATATTTACTGAGAAAAGCGTCAGCCTTATGATCTGAGACGTGGTTTGGCAGTTCTGGGGGAGGGCTGCCGAGGCGTCCTGGACTGAAAAGTCGAGGACGCTTTTTTGTTTTCTCCTGTCATTCGAGGTGTCTGGATTTCCCCGGATGAATGGCTGACCCACAGCACCATGTGCTCCTCGTCAATATAGCGGTCCCCGATTTTCAAGGCTCGGGGTTCCCGCCCGAAGGATTCAAACCCAAGCGATCGATACAAGTTCACCGCGGCATCCTGGCTGGTCGCCACCGAGATCATGATCTGCTCGACTCCCTCCACCCCGCGGGCGCGCTCCAATACGGTCTGGAGCATACGGCGACCGACGCCCTGACCGCGCACTTCGCGCGTGGCGTAGACACCCCAGACGTGTCCCTTGTGGCGCTCCTTGATCCCCTTCCCCCGGTAAAAGCCAGCGGTGCCGACCAGACGCCCATCTACAAATGCGCCTGCGACGAAATTGTTTGCCGGATCGGATCCCAACCGCGTTGCCACGTCGTCCAGACTCAAGGTGCGGTGCTCTTCTGCCGCCGCGCCGAACGCGTCTGGATCGCGCTCCAGAGCTTCCAGGCGGATATTCCAGTACTCCTTTGCATCCTCTGCAGTCAGGAACCGGATTTCCATCACTTACTCTCCCAACATCTTTCCGCCCCGGCACGTCGCGCAATACCCGCCGATCTCCAGGCGCGAAACCACCACGCGAAAACGGCAGTCTTTTTCCACTTGCAGTTTGAGTCGCTCGAACATGCCGCTGACGAACTCCGTAATCTTGCCGCAACGCAGGCAAGCCATATGGATGTGGTCGCGGCTGAGTTTGCGTTCGTAGTAGTGACCCTCGCCGTGGATGTGCATTAAATCCAACTCATCGACCAGGCCTTGGCGCTTGAGCAGTTGCAGCGTGCGATAGACGGTACTGCGATCGACGCTGGCATCGAGCCGTTGCGCCTTGCGCAGGATCTGGCTGGCATCGAGATGCTTTTGGGCCGTTTCGATGACGCTCAGAATGGCGCGGCGCTGCTCGGTCATGCGAATGCCACGCTGGGCAAGATGAGCTTGCAGGCGGCCCGGCATTTCGGTTTGGGGAAGCGGCATGTAGCGATCTCCTGGTGTGGCAAGTAGTCGCAACCGCGGTGCGACGAAATCTTGCGCGCTATCTTGACGGCATCACACAGCATCCGGCAAGATCGTAAGTGTAATTTAGATGCGACTGAGTTGCAACTAGGATGCCGGCATTTGCCTCCAGCTCGATGTCCTTTTAGTTGCGACGCGGTCGCATCCGGGCCGGGAAATTCTAACGCTCCCGCTGCTGTGAAGATCTTCCATGGAAAGGAAACATAATCTCCGCTTGCATAGCATCGTTTGGTCTACCGCATCTCCGGACCTTACAAGTTCGTCTGGCTCCCTTGCGTCGACTGTCACCGCACCGGCCTTCGCCCAGACCACTTTTCGTTTCGCCCTGTTCGTACTGTTCCTGGCCACATTCGGCGTACCCGCGTCAGCGCAGGAGAGCCCTTACATCGTCACCTACGACCACTATCTGGAAGAACCCGGCAGCCTTGAAGTGGAGTATTTCTCGACCTTTGGCACGCAGCGCGCCGGCAATGATTTTCATTCGTTCTGGAGCGAGTTCGAGTACGGAGCGACCGCGTGGTGGACCACCGAAATCTATCTGGACGGGCAAACCACATTTGACGACAGCACCATCTTCACCGGCTTCCGCTGGGAGAACCGCGTCCGCCTGCTGCAGCGCGAGCATTTCATCAATCCCGTGCTATACGTCGAATACGAGCAGATCAACGCCGCCGACAAGATCCTCAAGGAAATCGAGGGCCATGACGTGGAGTCGGACCATGCTGTCCCAAATGCTGTTGCCCGCCGCGAGCACGACCACGAACTGGAATTCAAACTGATTCTGTCCAAGACTTTCAAAAGCTGGAACATCGCCGAGAACACGATCGCAACCAAGAACCTTACCGGCGGCAATCCCTGGGAGTTCGGTTATGCCGCCGGAGTGAGCCGTCCCCTGGGACTGAAGGCGTCCGCGCAGCGGTGCAACTTCTGTGCTGAGAATTTCGTGGCCGGCGTGGAAATGTACGGCGGCCTGGGAGATCGCTACAGTTTCGGCTTGCACGACACATCGCACTACATAGCGCCGGTGGTGGCGTGGAATCTTCCGTCCGATTGGACGCTGCGCCTGTCACCCGGTTTCGGCCTGAACGACAACAGCCATCGTTTCCTGCTGCGCTGGGGCGTCTCGCGCGAATTCTCCGGTTTTGGTGCCGCAGTCGGCCGCTTGCTCGGAGGCCGCCAATGACGACGCCCATGCGCACAGCCATTGCGATTTTCATGGTGCTTGCCATCGCTCCGGCGTCCGCTCAGACAGAAAACTCCACGCCCGGCAAAAGGAGTACCTCGGTTTATGCGGAGTTGGCGAAAGCTCCTCGAAAGGCAGTGCAGAGGCCTAATCCAATGCAAAGTGATCCCGACGCCGTGGCCGCGGGGGGAAAGCTTTTCGATCTGCATTGCGCCGAGTGCCACGGAGAAATGGCCGACGGAGGCCGCAAGGGGCCCAGCCTGCGCGCCGACGAAGTGCAGCAGGCGACACCGGGTACGCTTTTCTGGCTGCTGACCAATGGCGTGGTTCGCCGCGGTATGCCGGTGTGGTCGAAACTGCCCGAGCCGCAGCGCTGGCAAATTGTGAGCTATATCAAATCGCTCACTCCGGCAACCAAGCTGCCGCAGGAGGAGAAGAAATCGCCCGCGTCCGAGAACAAAGACAACGAGTCCAAGCCACCAGCCTGATGAGATCTGTGAGGAGTTCGACCGCCTCGGGAAGTAGCGAGTTTGGCGCGTCTTTTTACCGCACGACCCGGATTGGATCGTCGACCAGTGACCGCGGGTCGTTTTGCGACTTTCGCCGGTACTCTCGCATCCAACGGAGTGCTAAACTAACTAGTTGCGGTCTGTTGCTTAGGACGCACAGGTTAACATCGTCAGGCCCCGGCAACGCCAGTTCGTTGAAGCGTCGGCCGAAAGCGCGACGTTACAGCGAGGAGAAAACGAACCATGGCAGGAAATGGAATTGTCGAAGTAACTGATGCGAACTTCGACCAGGATGTTTTGAAATCAGACAAGCCCGTGCTGGTGGACTTCTGGGCGACGTGGTGCGGCCCCTGCCGCGCTATCGCACCCATCGTCGAGGAACTTGCCAAGGATTACCAAGGCAAGATCAAAATCGGCAAAATGGATGTCGACGCCAACAACGCCACGCCCATGCGCTACAAAGTGACCGGCATCCCAACATTGCTGGTCTTCAAGGGCGGGCAAGTGGTCGAGCAGATCGTTGGCTACCGGCCGAAAGAAGCCATCGCGCAGGCGTTGGACAAGCACGTCGGGTAGGAAGTTTTCAGCCGTCAGCATCAGCCTTCAGCCAAACAGGCCGCCCGGGAGTGATCCCGGGCGTTCGTGTCTTCCGCTCGGGTTAAGCTACAATGCACCGCCATGAGGAGGAAGCGGCCAGCTCGATGGATCGTTGGCATCCTGGTGTTTCTGGCCGTCGACGTAAGTATTTTCCTTTCCGCGCACAAGCCGCCAACGAACTGGAGCAGCATCTGCGCGATCAGTACAAAGGCAAGAGTCTTGTACTCCGCGGTTTTTATCACGGCCAACACCTGACCTACGATTCCGCAGGGATGCCGATCGGCTATGCCGTTCCGGGGGATTGGACCGTGGACGGTTTGGTGCGAGTGACCTCAATCAGCGTGTCGAGTGATCGACTAGCCATTCAGGCAGACGTTCTCGCCCTGATCAACGACGGTCATGCCTTCGATTCCAGGTCTCTGGAGGCAAGAAGAACAACAAGAAGGCGAAGAAATTACATCGCACAAGCATCGAAGTTGAGTTCGACGCCGGTGGAATCACGGCAGACAAGACAGAGGCAGCACTTTCCAGGATTTTCCTGACCGCAAAGGATCACCTTGCGGATCTTGTGCCCGACTATTGGAGGCCCTGTGTTCTAGCGGCTTCTACCGGCAAGAGCGAAAGACTGTTCAACGCCTGTAATTTCTCGCCTGAGCTTGCTGCGGTTCCGGGAATTGTTTCAGCCGACGCAAGCGCGAAACCCGATGAAACAGGAACAGGCGAGGCGAAAGCCCCTAATATCCCAATCTTCAGCATCGGCAAAGGCGTTACGCCGCCTAGGGTTGTCTTCCAGCGAGATCCAGAATTTTCGGACCTGGCGCGTGAGGCGAAGTACCAGGGCACGATCATCGTGATGCTTATTGTGGACAAAACGGGTCAAGCTCGAAACATCAGAATCGTAAGGCCTCTAGGCCTTGGCCTTGACCAGAAAGCGGTGGCGACTATCTCGATGTGGCGGTTTGATCCTGCAAAAAAAAACGGTGAACCCGTTAACGTGGAAATCGCCGTCGAAGTCAGCTTCCGCCTGTATTGATCGAAAGTCCGAAGCCCTAGTACTTCCTCAGCACTCCAATCACCCTCCCCTGCACTTCCACCGACGCCGCCGGCACGATAATCGGCTTCATGTTCACATTGGATGGCTGCAGGCGGATGTTGTCGCCCTCGCGGTAAAAGCGCTTCAGCGTAGCGTCGCTCGAATCGACCAGCGCGACCACGATGTCTCCGTTGTGCGCGGTTTTCGATTTCTCTACCAGCACGTAATCGCCGTCGAGAATGTGTTCATCCTGCATGGAGTCTCCGCGGACTTCCAGCACGAACACTTCTTTGGAGCGGACAAAGTCGGCCAACGAAATCGTTTCCGGATTCTCGACGGCCTCAATCGGCTGGCCGGCGGCGATGCGTCCCAGCAGAGGCAGCACCAGGCCGGTGTTCACGCTCATGGCCTGCTTGAGGCGTCCCTTGGGCGGCAGCAGGTCGATGGAACGGCTGCGGTTGTAGTCGCGGGTCAGCAGACCTTTCTTCTCGAGATTCGAAATGTGCTTGTGCACCGTGGCCAGCGAGTTCAGGTCCATCCCCTTGCCGATTTCCTCGAACGACGGGGAGTAGCCATGTTCGGCCACGAAGCGCGAGATGAAGTCGTAGACTTGCCGCTGCCTCTTGGTGATCGCCATGCCGCCATTATTGGCGAAGAGAAGGCGAAAAAGCAAGCAAGAAGTGAGGTTGAAACTTTTGTTCCCCTCAAGGCTCCAATCTGCCAGGCCGTTGGGATGCGTACTCAACGGGAGGATATGAAAATGACGATTTCATCGGTACGTTCTGCCCTAATTCTGGTGGCTATGCTTGCGGTGGTGGTGGCCTGCAACGCGAAGGCGGGTGCTGGTGCGGCCGTTCCGCCGCCTGCTCTGGATGCGCCGCGCGCCGCTACCCCGGGCCAGCAGACGGCCGTGGTCGCCGGCGGATGTTTCTGGGGGATCCAGGCGGTTTTTCAGCATGTGAAGGGAGTGATCAGCGCGACGTCCGGCTACTCGGGCGGCTCGGCCAAGACAGCGCAGTACGAAGTGGTCAGTACCGGCGAGACCGGCCACGCGGAGTCGGTGCAGGTCGTCTACGATCCCTCGCAGATCACTTACGGCGAGTTGCTGCGAGTTTTCTTCTCCGTGGCGCACGATCCCACGCAACTGAACCGTCAGGGGCCGGACGAGGGCACGCAGTATCGCTCCGTAATTTTCTACGGGAACGACGAGCAGAAACGCATCGCCGAGGCTTACATCGAGCAACTCAATCAGGCCAAGGTTTTTTCCAGGCCGATCGTCACCCAGGTGGTGGCACTCCAAGCTTTCTACGCGGCCGAAGCTTACCATCAGAACTACGCAACGAACCATCCCCACGATCCGTACATTGCCTACAATGACGCGCCGAAGGTGGAGCACCTGCGCAAGGAGTTTCCGGATCTCTACACCGGAAAGTAGAGAGGATTATGTTTGACCGAGCGATGTTCAACTCTGATCTCGATCGCGAGAACGCACCCGGCCTGCGGCGGCGCGCATTTCTCGGCGCTATGGTGGTCGGGCTGGGCGGCGCGGCTCTGTGGTCGCTACGCAAACCCCGTCCGCTGCGGGCGATGGCTGCCGCAGGTCCAGCGAAGCCGCCGGAGCAGGTCACGATTGTGGAATTCTCCGATTCCGGACAGCGGTTGAAGGCGGTCCGCATCGCCAAAGTAGTCAAGAGCGAAGACGAGTGGCGCAAACAGCTTTCGGGAAATGCGTTCGACATCACCCGCCGCGCCGATACCGAGATGGCCTTCAGCGGAAAATACTGGAACCTGCACGACAAGGGCATCTACCGCTGCATTTGCTGCGACAACGCGCTGTTCAATTCCGAGACGAAATTCGAGTCTGGCACAGGCTGGCCGAGCTTCTGGGCGCCAATTGCGAAAGAGAACGTTACCGAGATCCGAGACAGTTCCTTCGGCATGGACCGCACTGCCGTCTCCTGCACCGAGTGTGATGCCCACCTGGGCCACGTGTTTGATGACGGACCGCAGCCGACAAGCTTGCGCTACTGCATGAATTCGGCGTCGCTGCGGTTCGTGAAGGCAGCGTAACTCGACGTACAATTGAATTTATGCATCCCAGCCTTCCGGTTTTTCGCGAGCCGAGTTCGGCAGAGAAAGTCTTTAATCGCATTTTCGGATTCCTAGTTGGGATCGGCGTCGGCTTTTCCTACAACTATCTGCTCGAAGTCCGCGGACGCAAAAGCGGGAAGCTCTATTCCACCCCGATCAATTTGCTGGAACTCAGGGGCACGCGCTACCTGGTTGCTCCGCGTGGACGCACGCAGTGGGTGCGGAACGCGGAGGTCGCCGGTGAAGTGACGTTAAAGAAGGGAAGTAAACGGCTGAAGTTCCGCCTGCGATCACTTTCTGGTGCTGAGCAGTCGGAAATCCTGAAGGCCTATCTCGATCAGTTCAAGAAAGAAGTCCAGCGTTACTTTCCAATTCCCGCTGGCTCGCCGCCCGAAGCGTTTGCCGAGCTGACATCGAGTTATCCTGCCTTCGAACTGCTGCCGATGTGACTGTCCGGCTTCGGAATAGATTGATAATGCAATCCATCGTGCCGCAGAAGATTTTCTTCACAAAAATCATTTTTCCCTCTTGCACAAACCTCAAAGTTATGGCATCTTCAAAATATCTTCTACAAGAAAGGACGCCCGATTTGGCGGACCACAACTACAAATCGCTAAGCGGGCAACAACGGCCAACAGTCGGCCTGAGTTGCTTTAGGGCGTCTTCCGAACGCGTCAGTTAGTCCCCGACGCCCCTTAACGCAAAGCTAACAAAACAAAGCTGCTGGGTGGTGAAGACTGCGGTTCCTTCGCCTTGACACGACGCACACCGCTGTCGCTGATTCCCCCTTGAGCCGCTTGCCCGGCGTGAGCGAAGCAGGAGTCGCGCGGCGAAATCCTGAGCCGCGGTGTTTTGCGGCGAAGGATCTCTCCGCAACTCCTGCTCACGCAGGCGAAAACTCGGTCAGTGGTGAAAGGTTACGGATACTTCTCCGGCGAAACAATCCGATTTCCTTGGAAATCGGGCTGTGAGGTTCGAATCCTCGTGGGCGCAAGCCCTGCCCGTGACCGCCCGTTCCCTGACCAGTAATCGGCAGTCGTACTAACCCGCGGAGAATTCCCCGCGGATCAACCAAGAGTTCGGTCAGTGGTGAAGTTCACGGCAACTTCGTGGCGTGCCTGTAACTAGGCCGGGGTTCGAGCCCTCAACCGTGTCCACTGTTCCCTGACCGTAGTGCACAGGTGTGGCGCGGGTGCCTCGCCCGCGCTGCGTCGCCCCAAAATTCGGCCGGTGGTGAAGACGAGGGTTACTTCGCATTGGGAGCGGGAGACGCAGGTTCGAATCCTGCCATGGGACTTTGTCCCGTGTAGCTAAGCGGTCTAAAGCGCCTAAACGTACCTTTGTCGCTGATTCCCCGGCTGAAGATTTCAGTCCGGACAACTCCGGCGAATGCCGGGTAGAAAAGCTATTGCCTAATGAGTACCACGATCAAAATTCAGGGAGCGCCGCCGCAAGACGGAGAGTCGCTGTGCCGAACGTGCCGGTATGCGCACATCCAAAGAGGATTTCGCCAGAGCGAGGAGACCGTATTTTGCGGCTACAACGACGCGGTTATGCGACTGGTCAAATTCAAAGTCGCCGCCTGTACCGACTATACAAACCGCACGTTGCCCGCTCGCTGGGAACTGGAGGAAATGGCATTGCTGATCAACGTGGAGCCTGCGCGCAAGAAGGCGGGCTTCCACGCCGGCGCAGGCTTTGCAGCGCAAGAGGAAGAGGGCGAAGAGGAGTCCGTGTCCACGATGGAATGAGCGCGGAGTCCAGAAGAGTTTCGCCGGTGGTGAAGACGAGGGTTACTTCTAATCCGAAGGCTGCGGGTTCGATTCCCGTCATGGTGTGAGCCATGTAGATCAATTGGCAGATCGTCGGAAAACAATACCGTCGTCGCCTGATTCCCCGGCGATTTGAAACCACAGCAGATTCCTCACCGCTGCGCGGTTCGGAATGACAAAGTCTAATCTTGCTGATAGCTGACAGCCGCAAGCTACAAAGGAGGCCCACGATGGCTCGACTCAACACACTGAACCTGAAGTTCGGTCTGCGCACGCACGAGGGAGCGCCAGCCCGCAATATCTCGACTGAGATGCAGCTGCGGCGCTCGGTGCTGGCCTGCCTGCTCTGGGAGAGCCAGTTTTACGAGGACGGAGTCGAGATCGCCGGCCGCATCGCCGAACTGGTGCCAAAGGTCGCAGCCGAGCAGGTGGCTGCTCTCGCCGTCGAGGCGCGCGAGAAGATGAAGCTGCGTCACGCGCCGCTGCTTCTGGTGCGCGAGATGGCGCGTCATGCCACGCATCGCGGCTCCGTAGCCGAGACGCTGGAGCGCGTCCTTCAGCGTGCGGACGAACTCGCCGAGTTTGTCGCCATTTACTGGAAGGACGGTCGCGTCCCTCTCTCCGCGCAGGTGAAGAAGGGTCTGGCTGCGGCTTTCCCCAAGTTTGATGAGTACGCCCTGTCGAAGTACGACCGCGGAGGACCCATCAAGCTGCGCGACGTACTCTTCCTCGCCCACGCCAAGCCTCGCGACGAGGCCCAGGCTGAAGTGTGGAAGCGCCTGATCGCGGGCGAGCTGACCGCTCCGGATACGTGGGAGGTGGCACTCTCGTCTGGCGCCGACAAGCGCGAGGCCTGGGAGCGCCTGCTCCGTGAGCAGAAGCTGGGCGCGCTGGCCCTGCTCCGCAACCTGCGCAACCTGCGGGAGGCGGGTGTGGAGCAGAATCTGGTGCTCGCCGGGCTCGGTTCCATGAGCACGGCGCGTGTGCTGCCGTTTCGCTTCCTGGCTGCGGCACGTTACGCTCCGCAGTGGGAAGAGGCGCTCGAACAGGCCATGCTTAAGTGCGTTGCTTCTCAGAACAAGCTGCAGGAGAAACTGTGGGGAAAGACCATTGTGCTGGTCGACGTTTCCGGCTCGATGACCGCACCGCTCTCTCAGCGCTCCGAGATGCAGCGCACCGACGCAGCCTACGGGCTGGCGGTGTTGCTGCGCGAGATCGGCGAGAGGGTGGCGGTGTACAGCTTCTCCAACTCGCTGTTTGAGGTGCCGGCACGCCGTGGCTTCGCCCTGCGCGATGCCATCGACGCCAGCCAGCCACACAGCGCTACCTATCTGGGGAAGGCGGTAGAAGGTCTGAACCAGAAGGAACGTTACGACCGCCTGATCGTCATCACCGACGAGCAGGCGCACGACACGGTCCCTGCGCCGACGGGCAAGGGCTATATGATCAACGTAGCCAGCTACAAGAACGGCATCGCCTACGGTAAGTGGACACACATCGACGGCTGGAGCGAGTCGGTTGTCGAGTACATCCGCACGCTGGAGCAGACGGAGGCGTGAACGCGTAAACCGTAGAGACGTAGCTTGCTAGCTTTTGCATTCAACAACATATGGAGGACGGACGCACGAGTCCGTCCTCCATTTACCGTCCTGTGATAAAGAAAGTGAGAACTACCTGGCGTCGCCGTCCTGGTCGACGTCGCCGGCGTGCTTCAGTGTGACCATGTCTGACGAGAGTTCGCCGCTTTTGTGGGTCTGAGCCTGAGGCTGCGGCGGGCGAGGAGCCGGATGCGCGACTTGATCTGCGTTGCTGGCGTGGCTGCTGCTGATTGGATTCACCATAGGAACGAGATCGGCAGCGTTGCCGGAGACTTTAGCAATCTTTGGTAAGGGTTACGACGCCCCCGCCACAAAGAACTTGCGCTCTTCTTTTTTCTTGGGGGCAACGTCGGCGGTTACATCCTGCACGAACTCCCTGCGCCGCTCGGGGCCTTTGCGATTCTCGAGTACGCGGACGCGGCGCGCGGGCATATTGGTCGGAATGAGCTTAACAATGCGCCCATCGCTGACCTGGACGTAGAAGCGGAACCAGTCGGTACGGAACATGCGGCCTGAAGCAAAGAATGTCATGGAGGCCGCGATCTGGCCTCCGAATTCCGGCCCCGTGCACGCCAGCAGACGCTTGCCGACTTCCTGTGTCCAAGTCATGCCACCGACCAGCGGCTCGTTCAATGTCCAGCGCTCGAAGGGCACGGCAAAGGAAATCTTGCGCAACTGCAGAAGCTGGAGGAGCACGGAGATCTTCGCCAGGTTTGTGACTACCACGGTGGCTTCGGTCGGCGAGACCCGTTCAAGCTTGATGTGCAACTCCGGCGACCACTCGCGCTCGAACTCCTCGCGAGCCAGGGCCAGGCTTTTGTCTGTGGCTTCCACATAGCGCAGCGTGGCGCGCGTCAGGATCATGCTGAAAAAGCACGTAACAACCGTAGCAATCACCGGAATATAGGCGAAGAGGCTGGTGACCGGAAGGCTGCGCGGATCGATCGACTGCAGGTGCATAGACCACGGCTCCTCACTGCGCGCCGAGGCGCGGCTGTTCAAAGGGGGAGGGGATCCGGGAACGTGTTCGACGACCCGCAAAACCGGGTCTGGACATCCGGCAGAGTCTAACGAGAGAGGCTTGGTGGCTCCAGATGCGTATGGTGCTGCGCGAGGAGACCGCGAAGTGCAAGGACTTTGGTAACTGGCGACGATTCAGGATGTGCCGGCAGATTGCCGGCGGGACCCTTCGACTTTGCTCAGGGGAGGCTGCCGGCGCTACCACTACTCCAGCACGCTGTCGTCGAGCTTCTTCTTGCCCCAATCAGCGGCGGCCTGCACGAAAGCCAGAACGAGTGGGTGGGGCTTTTTCTCGGTTGACGATAGCTGGGGCTGAAACAGGGTGGCGACGAAAAAAAGCATTGTGGGTGACTCGATGGCGCGAATTTCGCCGGCCGGCCCTCGCGCGACCACCGGGAATCCGGCTTCCATCGTGGCCCATTCGTAGTCGGGATTTACTTCGAAGTTGCAGAAAAATTCTTCGGTTACAGTGTCCACCTTCTTGCCGTAGAAAGACTGCAGGTACGACCCGGGCCGCAAGCGGATCTCCGGAACCGCGCCCGAGAGCTTGGGCGCATCGCCTTTGCGGTTGGGCACGGCGCAGGCCACGGGATAGATGACGATATTCTTCGATCCCGAATTATTTTCGGCGCTGTCGGCGTCTGCGATGCCGAGGACGTTGCGGGCGAATTCGATCAGCGTGTACTGAAAGCCTCCGCAGGTCGCGAGAAACGGCCAGTTGCGGCGGCGGGCAAACTCAATCCCCTTAAGCATCCCGTCGAAGCTCTTGTAGGGGCTGCCCGGCGAGGCCCACAGGCCGTCGAAACGCTCAAGAATTTTTTCTGCGCCGTCGCCAGCCAGCGAAGGAGTGGGTATCCATTCGGACTCCACCTTCATCTCCAGTTTGCGGGCGGCGTGCTGCAGGGAGTTGGTTGTGGCGTGGTGGGAAGGGAATTCAGGATTGAAGTCTCCCAGGATTCCGATGCGAACGGCGTCACTCACGCGCTCATTGTACTAAACGGACCGGGGGCCCCTGGTCTGCACAGGTTAGAAGACTGGTGCGCCTCAGAGGAGATGAGTGATGTTGAGCAGAAAATAAAGGCTAAGAAGGGCGAGGGCGGGTCCGGGTCCGCCCCAGATCATCAGGGCGCATTTCCACCCCAGGGATCGGGCCACGTCCTGCTGGCTGCGCCACGAGATCAGGAATGTTTTATTGTTCGTCCCCTTCATCAAGACCACGGGCGGATGTGCGTCAAAGCCGTTTGGGGCTCCGTTCTGCGGGATGCCGGGATCGCCGCCGTTTCCTGCGGTGGGGCCATGTTGGCCGGTTCCCCCACCGACAGGCGCAGAGCTGACGTGCAGGGCCGGGTCCGCAACTCCTGCGGCCGCCCAGGCTGCAGGATTGCTAATCCCCGCTTTCATGAGAGCAGCCGCGATTTTCTGCTGCTGCGACATGTCGGCAGCTTTGGTTGAATTCGCATCGGTTGAGAGCCGGATGACCTGAGTCGCGTGAGATTGGGATGGTTGGGCCAGTACTCGCCCAGCCAGGGCCGCATCGTCGAAATCGCTACTGCCGCCGCTGCCGAACGAGAACGAGGTCATTCCCAGCGTGAAGGAGAGCGCATCTCCGGCAGAAAAGCTGGTGGCTTCGGCGTCGTGAATCGGCTGGGGTCCCACTTCCAATCCCGGATTCTCGGCCAACGTTCCCAGAACAAAAAGCGAGTTCTTGGGCTTGATGCAGAATTCTTCCACCTTGATCTTGTTGCTGGTGGCGATGCCGTGTCGGGCGAGGAAGCTGCGTACGTTGTCGGGCGCGGGATCCTTCGTCGTGAAAAATGAGTCGCAAAACTCCTGCTCAAAGTCGCGGTGCAGGTCGAGTTCGGCGCCGCGGGGATCCACCAACACGCGGCCTGTGTTGTCGTCGAGAAAGAAAGGCAGGTGCATGCACTCGGCAGCCACTTTTACCCATGAGCTGCTTTTCCCCCGGCGTTTCCATTCCCACGCCACCGTTCGGTAGTAATAACAGGGCCGTGTGGTGATGGGTGCGGCCATCGTGTAAGGCCCGGCGGCAAGACCGCTAATTTCCACCATCCCCATCGCTGCGCTGCGAATCTTCGAGGACGGAGTGTCGAGGATCAGACGGCGGCGCTGCAACAGTCGGAAGCCCTGAAAGAAAAGATAGAGTCCGGCGCAAAAGCCGATGGCAGACCAGACCAGAAGGCTTGTGTTGTCCGAAGAACGAAGCAGTGCCGTGCCGAAAATCACGAAGTTGGTCCACCGCGCCGCAATCAGGCACAGCGGCGCTCCGGTTTGAGCCTAGCGGAGCAGGCGCGCAGGCCGCAGCAGAAAAGGCTGGGGCGCGCTTACGTTGGTAATGCGGTTGCTAGGAAGAGAAATGCAAACCGGCGATGGGTGACGAGACTCGCGGCCTTGTATCCCTACGCTTTTCTTCGAGCCTTCAGCAGAACATACGCGACGCTCAACCCTATAAGGAAAACCAATCCTCCCACTTCATTCACGCGCGATGAGAGCAGGGTCATCAGAACGGCGGCCCCGGCCAGCACGAAGCCGAGCATCGATCCCCACATTCCCAGGGGAGATCGCATGGGCAGAGCCGCAACTTCGGGTGGAGTAAGCCGCCAGCGGAACCTGACGTGGGCCGCCAGCGTTATCACCCAGCACAGGAATAAACCTGAGAATGCGGCTCCCATGATGTAGAGGAAAGCTTGTTTCGGGGCCCAGTTCTCGATGATGAGAGCGCTCACGATGCCATAGGACGAGACCAGCAGGGCCAGTCGGGGCGATCCAGAGGCATTCAGTTTGCCCAGCCACGCCGGAGCCCATCCGGTACGGCCCATGGAAAACAGCAAACGGGAAGAGGCGTAGAGCTTGGCATTGGCTCCGGAAAGCGCGGCGGTGAGCACCACGAAGTTCATAAAATAGGCAGCCGCAGGAACCTTTGCCATGCGGAGCACGGTGACGAATGGACTCTCGGAGACTCCGCTGTGGTTCCAGGGCATCACGCCGACGAGCACGATGATGGCGCCGAGGTAGAGGCCGGCAAGGAGGGAAATGGTGAGGTGCGAGGCCCGGGGAATATCTTTCGGCGAACGCGATTCGCCAGTGGTGATGGCCAGCATCTCGACGCCCCCGAAGGGGTAGATGGCCAGGTAGATTGCCAGCAGGGGCGCGATCGGACCTTTGGGCAGGAATCCGCCTTGCGCCGTGTATTGCGGAGGCACCCGCCCGCCGAGCAACAGCGCTGCGCCGGCCAGGATGAACGCCACGATCGTGGCGATCTTGATCATGGAGAACCAGAACTCGAAGCGTCCCACGGAGTGCACTTCCCTCAGATTCACCAGCAGGAGCAGGGCTGCGAACACGACCACCCAAATCTCGCCGCGCACCGCGGGGAACCAGTAGGCCATATAAGTAGCGGAGGCGACCATTTCGGCTCCGATGGAGAAGGCTATGGCGGCCCAGTACCCCGCGCGGCAAAGAAATCCCAGATATTGATTGAGATAAAGCTCGCCGTAGACGCCAAAGGATCCCGCCGCCGGGTGCATGCTGGCCAGCTCGCCCACAGCCATAGTTACGGTCCAGGCGATGAAGGCTGCCACGAGGTAGCTTAGGATCACGCCGGGGCCGGAAATTTCCAAAGCGGCCGCCGAGCCGAGCAGAAGTCCGGTGCCGATGGACCCACCGACGGCCACCATGGTCATCTGCCCGACGGTCAGTTGATGGTGGAGGCCTTGTTCGTGAACGATCTCCTCAGGAGTCTGGGCAGCAGGCATGCCGCACGATATCAAAAAACGAACAAGCCCGCCCAAGGCCGCGGACCGAGTGACCTTCGTAACCGCACTGGACCGCTGCCGCATTGCTGGGTGCGCAAGCCCCCCCTAGAATTGAGGCAGAGTAACTCCGCCTGTTACCTGACGCATGCCCGAAATCACCAGACGCGTGGATCGAGCCGAGCAAGTCCGGCGCATCGAGCGCGCCGAGAAGCTCCTGCAGAAGGGCAAAACCGCCGAGGCCCTGGAAGAATACCTGCAAGCGCTGCGCGATGACCCCGAGAACGACGTAGTACGCCAGTTATCCGCCGACCTCTGCCTGTCCCTGAACCGGAATCGCGACGCTGTTTCATTGTTGGGCGAGCTGTTTGAACGGCAGGTGAACACTGGCGACGCCACGCGCGCCAGCCTCACCTACAAGAAACTGGCGCGGCACGGCAGCCCGACCTGGGAGCAGAAGTTCCGTTTCGGCCAACTATTAGAGGGGTCCAACAAGAAGCTGGCAGTCGGCACCTACGAAGCCGCCCTCGGCGACCTGGCGAAGCTGGACAAAAAGTCAGAAGCCTTGCAGATTCTGGATCGCATTGTCGCGCTGGAGCCAGTCCAGGCAAATCTTTTGCGTCTGGCCGAATTATCTTCCGAAGTGGGAGAGCGCAAGGCTGCGGCGGGAGCCTTTAAGCGGGTGGCGCAGTCGGCCGCCGCCGCCGGCGGTGATCCCGCGCCCTGGTACGAGCGTGCCTATCAGGAAGATTCGTCCGATCAGGACATCGCGCTGGCCTACGGCAAGAGCCTGCTGGGTCAGGGACAGATCGGCGCCGCAATTTTCATTCTGGAACCGCAGGTGAATGCCGGCAAGGCCAGCCTGGAACTGCGCGACACCTACGCCGAAGCGCTGTTGGCCGCCGGACGGCTCACCGAGGCCGAGCCATTGATCTGGGACCTCTTCGAGCAGAACCCCAATCGCATGCAACAAGTGACTGCGCTGATCGGACAATTGCTCGATGTGGAACAGGATGAAGCTGCCGTCGCGCTGGCGCGAAAGCTGGAGCAATTCCAGCGCCGCCGCGGCGAACGCCGGCAATTCGTTGCCGTTCTGCAGGAGATTACAACCGCACACCGCGCGTCGTCGCAAATGCTCGAGTTATTGAGCGAGCTTTTCAATGCCTCGAATCGCGAGAACGACTATTCGCACACTTTGCTGAAACTGTTCGATCTTTATTGCAGCACGGGGGATTTCGCCAAGGCGGCCGAATGCCTCGACCGCGCGGCGGAAGTGGATCCCTACGAGTCCGGCCATCTGAAAAGGCTCGAGATGCTGAAGGGCAAGATCGACGAGAATCGTTTCAAGGTCATCGCATCGCGATTCACGCCGATCAGCAAAGCCGCCAACGAGCCGGCCCATGCCGAGGAGCCGACTCTGGGCGCCTCAACTTTGCAGGATCTGATGCTGCAGGCGGAAATCCTCGTGCAATACGGCATGCGCACCAAGGCGGTGGAGCGGCTGCAGAGAATCCAGGAGCTGTTTCCACGCGAGGAAGAGCGTAACGAAGATCTGCAGCGGCTTTACCTCGCCGCCGGCGTCACGCCGCGTTACGTGGGTTCTGCGCCACTGCCGCCAGCCGCGGCGCCGTCCCCTGCTCCAACTCCTGCTTCGCCCGCCGCTGCGGACCCGGCCGCCGAAGTACGCAGCTTTACTCGCGTGGCCGAGATTACACGCAAGCTGTATCACCAGACAACAGCGGCTGCCCTGCTCACCACCGCGGTCAACGAAATTGGCAAGCATTGGGAAGCGTCCCGCTGCGTTGCTGCGATGCGCACTCCAGGCATGCCTCCCACCGACCTCCAGGATTTCTGCGCGAAGGGAGTCAAGACGGGAAGTCCCGGCGCGCTGGCCGAAATTATTGCAGCGCTGCAGGACTCTTCTTCTGCGCATGAGCCGCTCGTCCTCGCCGATGCGCAGAAAGCAGCCGAGCTGCAACCCGCGAGCAAGGCGATAGCGGAATTGAGCGTGGCGTCGGCGCTGGCATTTCCTCTCAGCAACGGGGACGATTCCGTCGGCGTATTGGCCTTGCTGCAAAACAAGCCGCGCGCGTGGGCGCAGGCGGATGTCGTTGTTTTGAAAACTCTGGCCGAGCAGATGGTGATCGCGCTCAACAACGTCGGGCTGCGCCGCCTGGTGAAGAATCTCTCGGTCACCGACGAAAAATCCGGGCTGCTGAATCGCGCTTCTTATCTCGATCTACTTCTGGCCGAGAGCAAACGCGCTCTGCAGAACGCCGCGCCGCTCTCTGTTCTTCTTTTGCAGTTTGGCAGGAGCACTGCCCTGCTAAAGGAATATGGCGAGCATGCGGTGGAAACGGCGATGGAGAAAATCGGACAACTCTTCGGCGCCAATATTCGCTCCAACGATTTAGCCTTCCGCTACGACACGACCACCATCGCCATCATTCTCGGAGACACGGCCGAGAAAGAGGGCATGATGGCCGTCGAAAAGCTGCGCAAGATCATCTCCGACGTGCGCCTGCCAGCCAAAGACGGATCGGAGAAAGGGCAACCGCTGCAGTTTTCGGCTGGGCTGGCGGAGGCGGTGGTCCAGGAGAGCTACGATCCTGTCGATATCGTCACCGAAGTGATCAACCGCGCCGAACATGCGCTGGCCACTGCCGTGGTCCAAGGACCGGGCAAAGTGACTGCCCTCGCCGCCGCGCTCGCTACGGGTGCGGTCGCATAAAGCATTGACTCATTGAGTCAATGATGCATTGAGTCAATCGCTCTCTTCTGTGGTCAAATCTCCTCGCCCGCTGCTACACTAAGCAGTTTAATCATTCACTTTTGATCCGTCTGAGCACAGGGTCCGTCAGGAAATTCATGTTGAAGCCGGGTGATATTGCTATCGTCAGCGGGGCCCGCACGCCCTTTGGCCGCTATTGCGGCAAGCTGAAAGACTTTACCGCGCAAGAGTTGGGTGCGGTCGCCGCCAAGGGGGCAATCGAGCGGGCCGGGGTCGATCCCAAGGAGTTTGACCACGTCGTGTTCGGTAATGCGCAGCAGACCACCGGCGATGCTTTATACGGTGCACGCCACGTCGGATTGCGCGCAGGTCTGCCGATCGAAACTCCAGCTCTGACGGTGAATCGTCTGTGCGGCAGCGGTATGCAGGCGATTGTGAGTGCGGCGCAGATGATTCAGACCGACGAGGCCAAGATTGTTCTCGCCGGGGGCATGGAAGCCATGTCGCAGGCGCCGTTTGTGATCCGCGGCCGCGACGGCTTTACGCTGGCGCCGGGCGGGAAGCTTGAAGATTCGCTGATGGTCGCGCTGCTCGACACCTATTGCGGTTTGTACATGGCGAACACGGCCGAACTTTACGGCGAACAGCAGGGCATTTTGCGTCAGGCGCAGGACGAGCTGGCGCTGCGCTCGCAGCAGAAAGCCGATGCCGCCTATAAAGAAGGACGCATCCAGGAAGAGTTGGTTGTGGTTCGGCTGCGGAATTCGAAGGGCGAGGAGACAGGAGAAGTGCTGGCCGAAGACGATCACCGGCGTCCGCAGACCACGATGGAAGGACTGGCCAAGCTTCGCCCGGCCTTCGGCAAGAACGGGACTGTTACCGCCGGAAATGCCAGCGGGATCGTCGACGGTGGCGCGGCGGTGGTCGTGATGTCGCTGGAGAACGCACGCAAGCGCAATATGGAACCCCTGGGGCGGATCGTGAGCTGGGGCATTGCCGGTGTCGAACCGAATGTGATGGGCCGCGGTCCGGTGCCCGCGACGAAGATTGCGTTGCAGAAGGCCGGACTGTCGCTGGATTACATCGATTTGATCGAAGTGAATGAGGCCTTCGCGGCGCAGTATCTGGCGGTCGAGAAAGAGTTGGGACTGGATCGCGAGAAGGTCAACGTCAATGGCGGCGCGATCGCGCTGGGACATCCGCTGGGCGCGACCGGGACCCGGCTGGTGATCACCCTGCTCTACGAGTTGCGTCGGCGGAAGAAGAAGTACGGCTTGGCGACGGCGTGCATCGGCGGTGGACAAGGGATCGCGATGGTGGTGGAGAGCTTGAATTAGTTTCTCACCACAGAGGCACAGAGACACAGAGAAAGACAATTTCTTCTTGTTTCCCGTGGCTTGGCGTCTCCGTGGTGGATTTGATTTGAATCGGTGCAAATCCGCGTTGATCCGCGGCGAAGGAATTCTGCAATGGAAATCAAGAAAGTCGGTGTTCTCGGTTGTGGTTTGATGGGGTCCGGCATTGCGCAGGTGTGCGCGATGGCCGGATTCGACGTGACCGTGCTTGAAGTCGAACAGAAGTTTCTCGACAAGGGCTTTGCGGGGATTGAGAAGTCTTTGGCGAAGTTTGCCGAGCGGCCGGTCGAGAAGGGCGGGATCACGGCGCAGCAGAAGGACGCGATCCGCGCGCGGCTCAAAGGAACGACCAACAAAGCCGACCTGGCCGATTGCGACATCGTCATCGAAGCCATCATCGAGAATGTGGAGGAGAAGAAGAAGATGTACGCGTCCCTCGACGGCGTGGTGAAGAAAGAAGCGATCTTCGCCTCGAATACGTCTTCAATTTCTGTGACCGAGTTATTGACGGCGGTGAAGCGGCCGGAGCGGTTCGTCGGGCTGCATTTTTTTAATCCGGTGCCGCTGATGAAGCTGGTGGAGGTGGTGCGGACCATCGCCACCGCCGACGATGTTTACGAGACGGCTTACGAGTTCGGCAAGAAGCTGGGTAAGGTCCCGGTGCGCACCAGCGATAAAACCGGATTCATCGTCAACCGGCTGCTGGTGCCGTATTTGCTCGATGCCATCCGCGCCTACGAAGAAGGTGTCGGCTCCATCGAGGACATCGACAACGCCATGAAGCTGGGCTGCGGCTATCCCATGGGACCGTTCATCCTTCTCGATTTCGTCGGCCTCGACACGACCTACTACATCAGTCATGTAATGTTTGACGAGTTCAAGGAGCGCCGCTTCGCCTCGCCTCCGCTGCTGAAGCGGCTGGTGATGGCTGGGTGGTACGGACGGAAGTCGGGCAAAGGGTTTTATGATTATTCCGATCCGGAGAAGCCAAAGGCGAATAAGTTGTAAAGTTGATCGTGCCTGCGGAGTGGTAAGAGGAATCAATAGGGAAGAATTAAAGTGGCCAGCGGAATCACCCAACCCGACTTGGAACGCTACCGCCGCGCATGGCACAGCTACGTGGCGCGGCGAAATCTGCTGGTCGTGCTCTTCCTCAGTTTTGTGTTTGTGGGTTTCTTGGTAGCGAGGCTCAAGCTGGGAGAAATCGCCGACCTTGCAATCCTGGTCGGCTGGATTGCCATTTACCTGGGGGGAGCGTGGTGGCTGACGCAATGGGCCTGTCCGCGCTGTGGGAAACGATATGGCGACCGCCTGTGGACACAACGCTGCGCCAGTTGCGGCTTGGCCAAAGACGAGGTGGCGTCCGTTGCGCATGAAAAGAGTTAGCGGCGAATTGCTGCGAACCTTTCCGCCACGGATTCCCCGCGAATGAACGCGGATTTAATTCCTCCACCGCAAAAGCACAGAGTCACGGAGGAAGATCGAGCGTTTTGTTTTTCTCCTTGTCTCAGTGCCTCCGTGGTTTGAGTTGTGTTGATCGGTGTTGATCCGTGTGAATCCGTAGCAGACGTGACTTTATGAATTTCGAAAATATTCTTCTCGAAAAGAAAAACTCCATCGCGTACGTCACCGTCAACCGGCCGAAGGTGCTGAACGCGCTCAACATGGCCACCATGGAAGAGCTGCGGGCGGCGTTTCACGACATCAAGAACGACGCTAGCGTCCGCGTGGTGATCTTTACCGGGGCGGGCGAGAAAGCCTTCATTGCCGGCGCCGACATCGGCGAACTTGCTAGACATGATGCCGTCAGCGGCAAAGAGTATACGCACCGCGGCCAGTCCGTGCTGAACCTGATGGAAAACCTGGGCAAGCCGGTGATCGCCTGCATCAACGGCTTCGCGCTGGGCGGAGGATGCGAACTTGCCCTCGCCTGCACCATGCGCCTGGCCAGCGACAACGCCAAGCTCGGCCAACCCGAGGTGAAGCTGGGTATTGTCCCGGGGTACGGCGGATCGCAACGCCTGCCGCGCCTGGTGGGTAAAGGGCTGGCCATGCAAATGGTGTTGGCGGGCGAGATGATCACGGCACAGGAGGCGCACCGCATTGGCTTGGTGAATGAAGTCACCGCACCCGCCGATCTAATTTCGCGGGCGGAAGCGATTGCGGCGAAAATCATCGCCAACGCCCCACTCGCCGTGCAGTACGCGCTGGAGGCGGTCAACAAGGGCATGGAGATGCCTCTCGCCGAAGGCCTTTACCTCGAGGCGACGCTGTTTGGCGTGTGCTGTGCGACCGAAGATAAGAAAGAAGGAACGACGGCTTTTTTGGAGAAACGTCCGGCGCAGTTCAAGGGAAAGTGACGGCTCTTGCGAGGCGTCTGAGCCTCGCGCCGTCATCCCGAGCGAAGTGCGGGGTCTCAGCCGCAGATTTGCGCAGATTTTCGCTGATCTCAACCCGAAATCACCACGGAGGCACAGAGTCACGGAGAAGAAAATCAAGAAGAATTCCACCGTGGAACTCGCCACCGAGCCTCAGTTCCAGACGCTCGAAGGTAAACTGAGCGCTGCTGGCAAGCGTTTCGGCATTGTGGTTTCGCGCTTCAATGCGTTCATCACGGAAAGACTTCTTCGCAGCGCCTGCGACGGACTGCTACGGTCCGGTGCGAAAAAGGACCAGATCGAAATCGTTCGCGTTCCCGGTGCCTTCGAGATTCCGTTGGCGGCGCGCAAGCTGGCTGAGACGAAGAACTACGATGCCATCATCTGTCTCGGGTGCCTGCTGCGCGGCGACACGGCCCACTACGACGTCATCGTAAACGAGGTTACGCGCGGCATCGGCCAGTCGGCACAGGAAACCGGCGTGCCGCACGCGTTCGGTGTGCTCACTTGCGAAACGCTGGCGCAGGCGATCGACCGTGCCGGACTGAAGATGGGCAACAAGGGATTTGAGGCGGCGCTGGCGGCGGTGGAAATGGCTTCGCTGAAACAAGCCATCAGCCGTCAGCTATCAGCCGTCAGCGGGAAGCCGATTCCCCGCGTCGCACGGAATGACAAATCTAAGAACGCAGCCGGAGCGACGAAGAGAGCGCGCCGCAAATAACCTTACCTACAGTAAACTGGCAACTGGCCACTGACCACTGCGATTCCCATGGGCACCCGCCGCAAATCCCGCGAACTGGCGCTGCAGATGCTGTTTCAGTCCGACATGGGCAAGCAGACTGCCGATCAGGTGCGGCGCACCTTCTGGGCCGAGCACGGTGCCGCTAGCGCAGAGGTTCGCGGGTTTACGGACGATTTGTTCCGGGTTGCCACCGACCGCGTTGCGGAAATCGATGGTCTCATTGAGCGCCACGCCGAACACTGGCGCATGGAGCGCATGGCCACGGTCGACCGCAACCTGCTGCGCGCAGCTGTCGCCGAGTTATTGGCTTACCCTGAGACTCCCCGCGCCGTGGTGATCAACGAGGCCCTGGAAATCGCGCGAAAATTTTCCAGCCCGGAGTCGGTGCAGTTCGTCAATGGCGTGCTCGATAGTGTTGGAAAAGAACTGGAAGCCACTGCCAGACGCAGCTAGTGGCCAGTGATCAGTGGCTGGTTGCCAGTCGTCAGCTTTGAAACGACCCCCAATTTGTTCGGGAATCCGCATTCCGGGAAGCCACCCGCTCCAAGCCGCAACGTAACAACCTGAAGGCCGAGAACCGATCACTGGCCACTGATCACTGACCCCTGCCTACGGCCTCACCGCCACGAGATTCAGCGTGCAGTTCACGGGAGTGATGCCGTTCACGCAGAAGCCGTTCGTGGCGTTGGGAATGGGCGGAAACCCAATTTGTGGGGTCACGTCGGTAGCAGTGATTGTGTTGATCTGGTGCAACGTGCCGTCGCTGGCGGCCACGTAAATAAACGTGCCATCGGGTGAGATGTCCGCCGAAACTGGCGTAACGGTTTGTCCGGTGATGGACTTGGCCAACTGGATCGCATTTGTCGCACCTGTGTTGAAGCTGTAAACCAGAACGCCCTTGTCGCTGGTCACGGCGTAGACCTGGGTGTTGTCTGGCGAAAGGGAGAAGGCAAGGGGGTTGAAGGTGCCTTGGCCAAACGGGATGTGGATGGCAAATGGTTCCTGCGTGCCGCTTTGTATGAACATAGCTTGCTTCACAGTCTGCGGGCAAAGGGTGGTGAAGAGATTTCCCGGAGACCCCGGCAGCGCTGTATTGATCGCGACCACGTCGAGGCCGGTGGAGTCGAGACCAAAAAAGAAATCGAGACCATCCGGAGTAACGCCACCTTCAGGAATCGGAGTTGGGATCTGTGACATGAGCACATTGGCCGCGGGCACCATTTTCCAGAAAAAAGGCTCACCGAAAGCAGGCTGGCCGTGCACATCAACTAGCGAAAGACTGCTATTTTCTGAGTCGTCGCAGGTGTTGATGGTGAGGGCGCTGGCGGCCGTGGAACTGCCTCCAGAGACCAGAGCAAAAGTCCCGCTGGACGAGAACGCAACGATGTTCGCAGGAAATGACAAAGGGATGGATTTCAACTCTTCCAGCGTGGAGTAAATGTAAAGAGTATTTCCAGAAGCGGCAGTGCAGGGCACCGGGCCCGTCACGCATGCGATGATGAAGGCCTTCAGTCCATCTCGGGAAAACGCCGCTGTCGTGGCTCCCGAAATGTTGAAAGCAGTCGTGCTCGGCGCTGTGGATGACGACGTATTCACCACATAGACCTGTTTGGGCGTAGAGAGGGTGTCGGAAAAAATCGCTATGTTCCCGTTAGGTGATGTGGCTAAGGCTTTGCCGGTCACCCTGCCCGTAGGAGTAGCCGCAGCCGGAAGCGCTGTGAACGCGTTGGTGCTCGAACCCAGGCTTGCAGGACTAATTAGAGCTGCCCCGTACTGGCTTCCCATGTAAGCCTTGTCGCCGGCCAGATCGAAAATCAAAGAGTTAGGCGCAGCTGGGAGCTGGATCGCATTGCCGGCAACGTTCCTGGAAGTCGAAATGCTGTAAAGAGCGACCGTACAGGACGCAACGCTGGCGCAGTCCAGGCTTGTGGCCAGCACGCTGAAGGCCGGAGCCGTACTGGTTGCGGGGGTCGCCAGCCCTGAAATCGCCGTGACCGGATAGACCGGCTGCGGGATATACGGAGGCGGAACCCCGGGCAGAATCGTCGGAAAGCCAACGTTGCACGTCGGCGGAGTGCAAGAGGCTGTGATGGAAGCTCCCCCGGCTTGGGGTGTTGTTGCGGTGCAGGTTGTACCTGCGGCGCATCCTGTGGTCGCACTGCCAGCCAGGATGGATGCCGGCTGCGACGACGTCCACGTCAAAGGTGGCTTGGGTACCATGCAGCCTTGCACGTCGACCGCGGTAGCGGTGATGGGCTCTGAGGTTCCTTTGTTGACGACAAAATTGGTCGGGCCCGTCTGTTGCGGTCCGTTCTTCCCCACCTCCAGCGTAATGCACTGCACGGGGCAGGTCTCGAAGGCGTAGGGCTCGCTCGAGACCCCGGAAGCGGTGGCAAATACCTCGGTTTGCCCGGGCGTGTTGGGCGTCGCAGTGGCCTGGTTGGTGGGGACAGTCGAGGACGAGACCACAATCGGCGTAATCGTCACCACGCCGGTGTTCGCTTCCGACCAGGTAAACGGTCCGACGGATGCGGTGATATCGGTTCCCTGACTGTATGCGGTGGCTTGTAGGTTCTGAACCTGATTTTGCGAAAGACACTTGCAGGAGAAGTACTGTTGCCCCTGAGGATTCGTCTTCAGCGTGCAGTTGCCTGTATTGAATGGGATGTCGCAAGCGGCCGGAAGAGCCACCTGGGTGGGACAGGCGGGAGGCGGCGGTGGAGAATTCAACTGCGGAGCGATGCTGATCTGGATGTTGTCGATGGGCAGATGAACGAACACCTGGGTTGGCGCGCTGGTCGCTCCCAGGGCGGAGGCGGTGACCTGAACCACTCCAACACCAGCCGGCGTGCACACCGTATAGACAGGCGCATTCCAGGTTCCCGCGCAAGCCACGCCGTTAGGGGAGATTGTCAAGATGCTGGTGTCGCTGGAGGCAAAGGTGAATCCGGCTGAGATATTCGAACCGGCGCCGTTCTGGGCCGTGGCGGTGAAGCCGACGAGGGCTCCCTGCTTTAAGGAAACGCTAGTTGCCGGACTGAGGGTGATCCTCCCCGGGAAAGGCGACGCGCCTGGCGGTTTGCCGCCTCCGCAACCCCCAGAGCATACGGCAAGTGCCACCGCAACCAACAGCATCTGGACCGAACAGAACCTTCCCATGCACCCTCTCCTCGCCCTGCAGTCACTAGGGCGAGCATTGATTCGATTGGAAAACCTGTAGTGTAGAGGCTGGAGGCGGATTCAGCAAGCACACCAGGACCGCCTGCTCAACTCCACAAATCTGATTGCGATCGCTCGGATTCGTCTGTGGGATGCAAAAACATGGGTTGACGATGTTTCTGGTGGCTTGCTATAGTTGTAAGGTTCCGCGAGTTAATCCAGGCGTGCTGTACGTCGCGAGTTTCGTGGAGGTATGCGCGCAACTTGTGACGGAGCTCTTGTGAAATGCGTTTTCGGATGAAAAGCTGGTCCGGAAACTTTCCTCGCTGAAACGTTCCTGCGCGGCCTTCTGCCCTATCGCAAAGGCTTCCGGAGCATCCTTGAGGGTGCGCTGGCAGTCCGCGGAAGGATATGCAGGACAGGCTGACGAAACGGAGCGCCCCCGGAGTTTGGCCGGGCGTCACCGTCGGCAGCATAAATCTAGATTGGGAACCCAGAATCTCTCCGGCATTTGTGCGCGGCGAGAAGTATGGCTGGCCTTGGCGCCAGTCAGCCCGGTTGTAGTGCGGGAAAGTCAATTTCGCGCTGCGCGCGGTGAGCCCTCAAGGGTTCGTTGGCGCGTCGCAGGGAGCGGCAAAGAGTGCCTACTTTCAATCAGTTGGTGCGTGCGGGCCGCAAGCGGCCCCGGTATAAGACGGCCAGCCCGGCTTTGCAGGGATGCCCGCAAAAGCGCGGAGTCTGCACTCGCGTGTACACGCAGACGCCCAAGAAGCCGAACTCGGCTTTGCGTAAAGTGGCGCGGGTGCGCCTCACGAACGGTATAGAGGTCACGACTTACATTCCGGGCGTCGGCCACAACCTGCAGGAACACTCCATCGTGCTCATTCGCGGGGGCCGCGTGAAGGACCTGCCCGGCGTTCGCTATCACGTGATTCGCGGCACGCTGGACGCCGTGGGTGTGGCCAATCGTCAGCAGGGCCGTTCGAAGTATGGTGCCAAGCGCGCGAAGAAGGGTTAGTAGCAAGTTTCAAGGTCGCAATGTTTCAAGGTTTCAGGGTGACCTCGAAACGGCCTTGAGGCTTTGAGGCTTTGAAACTTTGGAACTTTAAAACCTGGGCACGAGCGCAGGGGGCTAATAAAGCAGATGCCAAGAAAAGGACATATCGCCAAGCGGACCGTCCCGGCCGATGCCGTCTACAGCTCGGATCTGGTGACCAAGTTCATCAACTCGATGATGTGGCAGGGTAAGCGCAGCACCGCCGAGGGCATCTTCTATGAAGCCTTGACGCGCCTGGAATCCAAAGGCGGCGACGAGGCCCTGAAGCTGTTCAAAAAGGCCGTCGAGAACGCCAAGCCGCTGCTCGAAGTAAAAACCCGCCGCGTGGGCGGAGCCAACTACCAGGTGCCGGTCGAGGTGAATGCCGACCGCCGCACCTCGCTCGCCATCCGCTGGCTCATCACGTATGCTCGCGGACGCGGCGAAAAAGGCATGGTGGACAAGCTTACCAACGAATTGCTCGATGCCGCCAACAGCAAAGGCGCCGCGATCAAAAAGAAGGAAGATGTACACCGCATGGCCGAAGCCAATAAAGCGTTCGCGCACTACCGGTGGTAGGAAAGCAGCCCTTAGCCATTAGCTCTTAGCTTTATCCGAGATGGTTTAGCTAAAGGCCAAAGGCCACGAGCCAAAAGCAAATTTTCGGAGCCCAGAAAGAGTTAGAGAGTCGTGCCCAGAACAGTCCCATTAGAACGGTGTAGAAACATCGGCATCATGGCTCACATCGATGCCGGCAAGACCACCACGACCGAGCGCATCCTGTTCTACACGGGAAAGACGCACCGCATCGGAGAGGTGCACGAAGGCACCGCGACTATGGACTGGATGGAGCAGGAGCAGGAGCGCGGGATCACGATTACGTCCGCCGCCACGACCTGCACCTGGCGCGACATTCGCATCAACATCATTGACACACCCGGACACGTGGATTTCACCGCCGAAGTCGAGCGCTCGTTGCGCGTGCTCGACGGCGCCGTGGCGGTTTTTGACGCCGTACATGGTGTGCAGCCGCAGTCGGAAAAAGTCTGGCGCCAGGCCGATAAGTACGGCGTCCCGCGCATTTGCTTCATCAACAAGATTGACAAGATGGGTGCCGATTTCGAGCACGCCGTCGATACCATCCGCAAGCGCCTCAGTGCCAAGCCCGTCGCCATTCAGATTCCCATCGGCCAGGAAGACAAGTTTAAAGGCGTGATTGATCTGCTCGGCATGAAAGCGATCGTCTGGCAGGACGACACCATGGGCGCTGAGTACGTCACCGAAGACATTCCTGCCGAGCTGAAGAAGAAAGCCGAGGCGTTTCATACCCAGCTGGTCGAAACCATCGCCGAGAACGACGACGAAATCCTGCACAAGTTTCTGGAAGGCGAAGAAATCACGGCCGACGAGCTGCGAACGTCCCTGCGCAAGTCGACCATCGCGCTGAAGGTGTTCCCGGTGGTAGTAGGCACCGCGTTCAAGAATAAAGGCGTGCAACCGCTGCTCGATGCCGTGGTGGACTACCTTCCCTCGCCCCTCGATGCCGGGGAAACGCACGGAATCAATCCTGATAACAAGCAGCCGATCACCCGCAAGCCCGCCGACAGCGAACCGTTCTCGGCCCTGGCATTCAAGATCATGGCGGATCCGTTTGTCGGTCAGCTGACGTTTATTCGCGTTTATTCCGGCCAGCTCAAGACCGGCGACTCCGTGCTGAATGTTCGCACCACGAAGACCGAGCGCATCGGGCGTTTGCTGAAGATGCACGCCAACAAACGCGAAGAGATCAGTGAGATTCTGGCGGGCGACATTTGTGCGGCGGTTGGGTTGAAGAACGTCAGCACCGGCGACACGATTTGCGACAGAGATCATCCCATCGCGCTCGAATCCATTACATTTGCGGTTCCCGTAATTTCGGTTGCGGTCGAACCCAAGACCAAAGCCGACCAGGAAAAGATGGGCATGGCGCTGTCGCGGCTGGCCCAGGAAGATCCCACCTTTAAGGTTCACACCGATCCCGACAGCGGACAGACCATCATCAGCGGTATGGGCGAATTGCACCTCGAAATCATCGTCGACCGCATGATGCGCGAGTACAAAGTCGAAGCCAACGTGGGCAAGCCGCAAGTGGCGTATCGCGAGACCATCCGCAGACACGCCGAGGCGGAAGGCAAATACATTCGCCAGACGGGCGGCCGCGGCCAGTACGGGCACGCGAAAATCTATTTGGATCCCCAGCCGCCTGGCACGGGCTACGAGTTCGTCAACGAAATCGTAGGCGGTTCGGTGCCCAAGGAATTCATCAAGCCGATCGATCAGGGCATTCAGGAAGCGCTCGAAGGCGGAGTGCTCGCCGGTTATCCGATGGTCGACGTGAAGGCGACGCTCTACGACGGCAGTTACCACGACGTGGATTCCAACGAAATGGCGTTCAAGATTGCCGGGTCGATGGCGTTCAAGGAAGCCGCGCGCAAGGCTTCGCCGGTGCTGCTCGAGCCGGTGATGGCGGTCGAGGTTGTGACCCCGGAGGATTATGCGGGCGCGATCATGGGCGATCTGAGTGCCCGCCGCGGGCGCATCGAAGGCATGGAGCATCGTGCCGGCTCGCAGGTGATCAAGGCAATCGTTCCGCTGGCGGAAATGTTCGGTTATGCAACTCACATGCGTTCGTCGACGCAGGGCCGCGCCGAGTACTCGATGCACTTTGCGCGTTATGAGGAGGCTCCACGGTCAGTGGCGGAGGAAATCATCGCCAAGGTGCAGGGCACGGCGAAATGATCGCGCCTTGCGGGCGTGACCCTGAGCGGAGTCGAAGGGGCGAGCCTGCAGCCGAAATCCTGAGCGCAGCCAAGGAACTGTTGAAGAGATAGAGGACGAATATGGCGAAAGAGAAATTTGAGCGGAACAAGCCGCACTGCAACGTAGGGACGATCGGCCACATCGATCATGGCAAGACCACGTTGACGGCGGCCATCACCAAGGTGTTGCAGAAGCACAATCCGAAGATCGTGTTCCGGTCGTTTGATTCGATCGACAACGCGCCGGAAGAGAAAGCGCGGGGCATCACCATTGCCACGGCGCACGTGGAGTACGAGACCAAGAACCGGCACTACGCGCACGTGGATTGTCCGGGCCACGCCGACTACATCAAGAACATGATCACGGGCGCGGCGCAGATGGATGGCGCAATTCTGGTGGTGGCGGCGACCGACGGTCCCATGCCGCAGACGCGCGAGCACGTGCTTTTGGCGCGGCAGGTGGGTGTGCCCTACATCGTGGTGGCGCTGAACAAGTGCGATGCGGTGGATGATGCCGAGCTGCTCGACCTGGTGGAACTGGAAGTGCGCGAGTTGCTGAAGAGCTATCAGTTTCCCGGCGACGACGTGCCGGTAGTGCGGCTGTCGGCGCTGGGCGCGCTGAATGGGGAAGAGAAGTGGGAGAAGCAGATTGACGCGCTGATGGAAGCGGTGGACAAGTATGTGCCGCAGCCGGCGCGCGAGCTGGACAAGCCGTTCCTGATGCCGATTGAAGATATTTTTTCGATTCAAGGACGGGGCACGGTGGTGACGGGAAGGATCGAGCGCGGGAAGGTGAAGGTGGGCGAGGAAGTGGAGATCGTGGGCTTCCGGGAGACGCGCAAGACGGTGGTGACGGGCGTGGAAATGTTCAAGAAGCAGCTGGACGAAGGTCTGGCGGGGGACAACGCCGGGTTGCTCTTGCGCGGCATCGGGAAAGAAGATGTAGAGCGCGGCATGGTGCTGGCCAAGCCGGGATCGATCACGCCGCACACCAAGTTCAAGGCGGAAGTTTACATTCTGACCAAGGAAGAGGGCGGGCGGCACACGCCGTTTTTCAAGGGTTACCGGCCGCAGTTTTATTTGCGGACGACGGATGTGACGGGAGTGGCGGAGCTGCCGGCGGGCACGGAGATGGTGATGCCGGGAGACAACGTGAGCCTGGTGATCGAGCTGATCACGCCGGTGGCGATGGAGAAGGGCCTGCGCTTCGCCATCCGCGAAGGCGGCCACACCGTAGGCGCCGGAACGATCGCCGAGATTG
>Ga0209517_10001145_pt1 | contig 41432 bp, 50 predicted proteins | sample PeaSoiMetSII2010_FD_187695 | JGI IMG/M metagenome (GOLD analysis project Ga0209517, IMG submission 187695) | Peat soil microbial communities from Weissenstadt, Germany - SII-2010 (SPAdes) (version 2) | ecosystem: Environmental > Terrestrial > Soil > Wetlands > Peat | place: Germany...
AATTTTTTCTGAATCTAGACGACCAATCGGAGCAAGAAACAAATCTGGTCCACCAAGGTTGCCTTTTCTTTGCTGATCATCATTTACTGTTGCCATGATAAAACCTCCAGATCCTCTCAATTTTTTTAATCGAAGTTCGCTACTCATGCTTTAACCTACAAGATGTCAGATAATTATGTATATCATTTTGATTGGTCAAATCTATACTACGTATCAGAGCAAGAGATTATACAATTTTTAAAAATTATCTACTTTTTTTCAATAATTTGGAAAGAGTTATTAGAGCCAGAGGGCTATGTTAAACAAAAATAGACGGAAATAGGTAATCAAACTTCTCTCTGTCGTTTCAATAAAAAGATGATGAATAAATTTGACAAAATTTGAAGAACTAGGACTAAAGGATACAATACTTACTGCACTTAATGAAATGGGTTTCAAAGAGCCATTTCCTATTCAAGTAGGTGCAATTCCAGTACTTCTTTCAGGCCAAGATGTTATAGGTCAAGCGCATACCGGAACAGGAAAGACAGCTGCATTCTCTTTGCCCATAATTCAGAATGTTATTCCTAAAGGTGGAATACAAGCGCTCATCATAGCTCCAACAAGAGAACTTGCTGTACAGATATCATCTGAAATTGTAAAATTTTCAAGGCATATTGGAATTAGAAGTGTGACCATCTACGGTGGTCAAAGCATGAATATACAACTAGACGAACTTCATAGGGGAGTAGAAATTGTAGTTGCTACACCTGGACGTCTTATTGATCATATCAAACGTGGATCAATAAAATTACAGAAAGTAAAGTGGGTTATACTTGATGAAGCAGATACGATGCTTGACATGGGATTTATTGATGATATTAAATTCATCTTGGATTTGGTTCCAGAAGATCATGTAAATGCTCTATTCTCAGCTACGATGCCAGCTACAATACTAATGTTGGCAGAAAAGTATATGAAAAATCCACAAAAAATATTCATAGATTCCGATGATCTAAGTGGAGAGGGAATAGAACAAGCATTTCTTGTAATAAAAGATAGAGAAAAAACAGATTACTTGTTTAAATTTATAAAAGAAAATGGTGCTGGTCAAGCAATAGTTTTCTGTTCTACAAAAGATAGAACAAGAAGAGTTGCTCATGAACTAGAGCAAGGAAGATTCAACGTAGTTTCAATTCAAGGCGACATGTCCCAATTTAGAAGAGATAAAGCAATGTACATGTTTAAAAAAGGCAAAGCAGACATTTTGGTGGCTACTGACGTAGCAGCTAGAGGTATAGATGTCCCAAAAGTTGCACTAGTGATAAACTATGATGTTCCAAATCAAGACATGGTATATTTCCATAGGATTGGAAGAACCGCAAGAGCAGGAGAAAAAGGTAGGGCAATCACTTTGGTATCATATTCTTCAATTGGTGATTTCAAGGCAATATCACGTCAAACTAAGGTTCAGATGATAGATCTAAACAAAGAGCTAGGCATTGTAGTCAATATTCCTGATCCATTGAAGAGAGAAGTAAGTCATAGGAGAGGTTTCGGTAGATCTGGTGGAGGCGGTGGTGGCTATGGTAGATCTGGTGGAGGTTATGGTAGATCTGGTGGAGGCGGTGGTGGCTATGGTAGAAGTGATGATAGACGGGATGATAGAAGGGGCGATCGTCGACGAACTGACGATAAGAAATACTATGGTCTAAGAAGTCGCTGGTAAGAAACCGTTCAATATATTTAGGGATTCAGAATTTTATAATGCATGGATAAAGCAAAACCAGTAGATTCTAAGAACTGGGAAAAAGAAGTCATGGCTTCTTCGATTCCTGTGTTTGTAGATTTTTGGGCTGAATGGTGTGGCCCATGCAGGATGGTAAGTCCTGTAATAGAAGAACTAGCAAGTGAATATGCAGGAAAGATCAACTTTGTGAAGGTTAACGTTGATGAAAACAACGAGCTTGCATCAAAGTATAATGTCTTTAGTATACCGACTCTTGCATTATTCAGTAAAGGTCAGATTGTAGCACAACAGGTAGGTGCTGCATCGAAGGGATCCTATAAAAATATGATAGATAGTGCTCTATCAAAAATCTAAATCTTATCTTCTTTTTTCAATCTAAAATAATTAATACCGGTCAGAGAAACAATCCACATGTCATTTGGAGATATTGATACTCTAAACCTTCTATTTGATAAACTACAAAATCTACTAAATGATACCCAAGGATACTATGAATCATTTCTTGATGCTAATACAATGTACAAACAAGGAAAGCTGACAGACAAGGAATTTTTTGAGAAACTAGGTGATTATGTTGTATCATATTCATCATTAGAATTTTTATCTGTCAAAGTAATCTTTGAGTTAAAGAAATCACTTGATAAAATATCACGCGGTCGTACTTCTGGTTCAACTATGGTAAGTCCAATGCCTCCAGGTATGGGACAGCAAGCATCAACTTTACCAGGACTTGGTCAACCTCCATCTATTATCTCAGCTGCTGCAGCTTTCTCAACACCTGGCATTCTACCACCCCCAGATCCTGCACTCATGCCAAAACAAAGTTCAGCTAGCGGTCTTGCATGCAATTCTTGTGGGTCTGCTGTAAAAGATAATGCAAAATTTTGTCCCAAGTGCGGAAATAAGATTTAGTAATAAAAGAAAAATTCTACTATTGGAATTAATCTTGATTTGCACCGCATTCAGTACAGAATTTTGCAATCAATGATAATTTTGAGCCACACTCTGAACAAAATTTTGAATCTGAATCAGTCTGAGTGTTTACACTACCGTAAAGACCACCCATGGATTTCATAGCTCCTGTTGGTACAAACTTGTCATCATCTACTAATGGAGTTGGAGCAAAATCTTTCTCTTCCACAAAATTCATAATTCTAGGCATCTGCTGTCCTGGATTTTTTGAATCAGGTACCATGTCGCCTAACCACAATGCAAATCTGGTTAATGTAAGCTCAGGTGTTGAAAAAGTCAATGTATGACTAGACATGTAATCATCAGCTGCTGTCTTACCGTTGAATACTTTCATCAAATGCACTAATTGGAATAGATGTATATTGTTTTTTATTTAATTTATGGACATCCATTACAACCATTAGTAATAGCACCTGCAAAACTAGCTCCTTTGATATTTGCACCTTTGAGATTGGCATCTGAGAGATCAATACCTGAGAGAACAACACCATTAAGATTGGCACCCATCAAGTTTGCTCCTTTCAAATTGGTCCCTTGGAGTACGGCTCCATGCAAATCTGCATCTTGGAGATTGGCATTGGAAAGATCAATTCCTTGCATGTTGGCTCCAGACAAATTTGTACCTTGTAAATCAACCCCCGATAGACTGATGCCTTGTATGTTGATACCCGAAAGGTTTGCACCTTTTAGGTTTGAAGTTGATAATACTGTGATAGTAGTCTGATCTGATATACTGGCGTAAAAGTTGGGAGCGCCAGAATATGATGCAGAGATATGATGTGAACCTACTGACAGTGAAGATATGCTAAAGGTAGCTTGACCCCCGAAAATTGTTACTGGCCTTCCTGTTACGGTATCATCAATGTAGAATTGTACTGTGCCATAGTCGGGTGTTGGTAATATTGTTGCGGTAAATGTTACTAATAGACCAGATATCGTAGATGAAGAACTTGACATTATTGATGTAGTTGTTGATACTACTGGAGGAGTAAATGTTATCAAAGGACCGGATGATGTAGATGAAGAACTTGTTGGTATTGTAGTTGCATTGTTTGACATTGGTTTTAAACATGGAACTAAAATTGCCCAACCATGGGGAACTTCTCCAACATAGCACTGGTATTTGCCCGATGGATCATAAAGATCTGTAACATATTTCCAGTTTTTGTCAGCAGAAGATGATATGAAAAATCCAGAGGCAATATTTGAAATAACAATTATCATTACAGCAAAAAAAATCAATCTAAAAAGTAGTGATTTTTTCTTGTCAAATTGTCTAACAACGAGTATGAATAAAAATACAATTGCAAATGACATGAATCTCTCTGCCATTCCTCCTCTGACTATTACAGACCAAAACAATGTAGCAGTTACACAACATAAAACGAAAATTTCAAATTTCAATCCATTTCTAATGGAATTCAATAAAATAAATGCAATTACTCCAATCGGTATGAGATACATCCACTCTCCAGAATATTGGAAAATGTTGTAATAGAAGACCTTGATTACACTTGCAGAAAATATCTGAATTGTTGATCTAACAATATCTGTACTAACCTGAACAATGGGGGACTTGAATTGTTGAGAATAATTAAAGTATAAAAGTAATGTTTGTAATAATAGTAGACTTGTTGGTATTGCATAGCTAATTATTGTAATTATTTCTCCCCTTTTTTTCCTAATCTCACGAATTATGACATAAATTAATGCAGGAAGAAAAACGATTGAAAAGGCAGAAGACAGAAATGATGCGGAACAGAAAAATGCATAGAGATACTTTTTCTTCTTTGACTGTTTTTGATACTCTTCATATCTAAATAATAACAATAGTGTAAATAGCATTGTGAATATGTTCAAAAACCATTGGATGCTTGAAATGTTTGAATAGATTTCACTCATGCCTGGAGCTGCTATGATGAATAAAGAACAAAGAGCTCGCAGCGTATCGTTTTTTATTATAAATCGGAATTGTTTGGTAGAAAAAAATACTGCGCAAAGTGTTGCAATAATTATTGCGGCAATATTCATTGCTAGGTTGACATTGGCAATGCCAAACAAGTATAGAGAAAAAATTGTTACAAGTCTTGGAATGAAATGCAAGTAAAAGTTGTAAACAACAAAAATACTTCCCCACGAATATTGAATAGCTTCTCTCAAAAGAACATCAACATCTTCAACCCTGCCCGGTTGAATCAACACAAAGATTGATTTTCTCAAAATGAAAAGTGTAATACCTGACAAAAATAGAATAGGTAAAAACCATCTTGACTCCACATTCTCAGAAAAAATTGTGCGCATTTTACTACTCAAATTAACTGAGTTCTGACAGATCCTCCCTTAAGCTTATCGGGCATCTGTAAAAATTTTCCAATTTCTTAATTTATGAAATACATATAGCAAAAAAAATTATGGCAAAATGGTACCTATTTTGATTTGAAGATGTAGTGAACCGTAAACCAATTTGCACCGACAGATGAGGTGGACCGAGGGGGATTTGAACCCCCGACATCCGCGTTGCGAACGCGGCATCACTACCCCTAGACTACCGGCCCTTTTGTTATCAAGAATAGTATCTGCTTTTATTCATTTACTCAAAGAATAATACTAGGTTTTCAAGCAAAATTCCTGATGACTGTTGATGCTGTGATTACGGGGTCACACGTTATTCTTCAAAATGGAATGGTAGACAAAAACATTGTAATTGATGAAGGTAAAATTGTTGCTTTGACAAATGATATTCCACAATGTGATGTTAAAATAAAAGGAGACGGTCTTGTTTCTCTTCCAGGAGCAATTGATCCTCATGTACATTATGGAGTTTATTCTCCAATTGATGAAGCTGCCATTACTGAATCAAAAGTTGCAGCAATAGGTGGAGTAACTACAATGATGAGAATGCTCAGGCTAAGTGGTTCATACAAGAAAAATCTAGAATCTCATCTTACTGCAAGCTCAAAAGCTCATTATGTTGATTATTCTATTCATGCATCCATACTTCATAAAAATCAGATTGATGAAATGGAATTTTGTAAAAGCAAAGGAATCAACTCGTTTAAAATATACATGAATCTTGGGGATGAAGTAGGCCATATCTATATGGACATGCAACCTGGAGAAAAATCTCTCAGGGAAGAAAGAGTGGAGATGACAAAGGAGATGATTGAAAAAATAATTGCCAAAGCATCTTCTCTAAATTGTACAGTTTTAGTTCATGCAGAAGATTATCAAATATGCTCTTGTGGAATCAAGACTGCAAAAGAGAAAAAAATGGATGGATTAGCAGCATGGTCGCAAAGTAGACCTGTTGAATCTGAGGTCAAGTCAATCAAGACTGCATCTGAATTTGCAAGAAAATATGGTTGTTCTATCTATTTTGTACATATTGGATCAAAAGCAGCTATTGATACAATCTATGAAGAAAAGAAAAATGGAACAAAAATACACATTGAAACATGTCCACATTATCTTACATTATCACATGAATCTCAACAAGGCTACCTTGCTAAAGTCATGCCACCCATACGTTCTTCTCAAGACATGGAATATGTATGGAAGGAAATACAACGTAGCAGAATAGATTCTATAGGATCTGATCATGTAGCAAACCGTCTAAAACTAAAAGTTGGAGGAGAAACTGTATGGGATGCTCTTGCTGGATTTCCAGGGATTGGTACGATGGTGCCTATTTTATTAAGTGAAGGAGTAAACAAAGGAAAAATCAATCTTCAACAATTATCTAATATGACCAGCTTCAATACTGCACAAATATTTGGCATGTATCCAAAAAAAGGAATCATCCAAAAAGGTTCTGACGCAGACATTGTTTTAGTAGATCTAAAAAAGGAAGCCAAAGTTTCTGCCCAAACTCTTGATGGTTTTTCTGATTATAGTGTTTACGAGGGCTGGAATCTAAAAGGGTGGCCTGTAAAGACTATGGTAAGAGGAAACATTGTTGCTGAAGACTTCAAAATGATTGAAAAACCAGGCTATGGTAAATTTGTTTCAAGACCTGTATTATCGTAAAACTTCATATTTGCCATTTTCTTTTGCTTTGTAAATTATATCTGGCTTTGGAAATATTCCAACTTCAATTACTCCTGGAATTTCTATTATTTTTGTTGCAAGTTCCCTTGGATTTGATATTTCACCAAAATCACAATCAAGTATGATGTTTCCATTTTCAGTAACAAAAGGATAACCGCGTTCTAATAATCTGACATGTGGTTTTCCTCCATATTTTCGAATTTGAATTGCAGCAGTATTTCTTGCAAAAGGATGGACCTCTACAGGAACACTTCGTTTTAGTTTCTTTACAAACTTTGATTCATCAGCAATTATTACAACTTTTTTTGCCATGCTTATCAAAATCTTTTCTCGTAAAAGAGCTCCCCCGCCACCTTTTATCATATTTCCTTTAGTATCTATTTGATCTGCACCATCGAAAACTAGGTCGATATGATCAATTTGGTCTGCTTCTATTATCGGGATCCCGCCCTTTTCAGCTTCCATTTTAATTTGTAGGGATGTCGGTACTGCTTTGACTGTGAATTTATTTTTTTTAATATGTGATGATAGCAATCTCACTATGGCAGTTGCAGCTCTTCCACTTCCAAGTCCTATGACATAATTCGCTTTTACCATTTTTAAGGCCTGATGTGATAATGCCTCAATGGCATCATCTGATGTCAATTATTCTACCTCTACTTGCTCAAGTTTTGATAATGCTTTCATTATTTCGCTTTTTATTTTATCTAAATCCTTGTCATCATCTTCCAATTTCTCTTCTTCAGGTATCTTGATTGCTGCTGGAAGCTGAATTTTCTTTTCTGGTTCTTGTTGTACAACTTCAGGTTTTGGTAGTTCTAGAATTTTTTCTCTTATTTCATGAATATTTGATTGTGGTATCAAAACTGATTCCTGAATTACTTCTGACTCTATCAATTTATCTAGAATTTGTGGTTCTAGCTGAGTAGAAGGTCTGATTAGATCTGCAGGGAATTGTGGGACCTTGTTTGTTATCTCTGTTAAAGTGCTAAGCTCAACCATTCTATGCTTTTCATACATTGGAACCTCGATAGGGGGTAACCACTCCTGTGTTTTCTCTTCTTGAATCTCTGATATGACACTTTGAGTTTCTATTTCGTTTTGAATCTGTACTTTTTGTTTTTGGACTTGAATATTTTCTATTTGAGTTTCTAATTTGGACTCGTTCTTCTTAGTTTGAATTTTCTCTAATACTTCAATTGGTTTTTCTACTTGTTTTGTTTGAGTAATTGTACTAATTGTAATCTTTGCAGAAATTTCATGTAGCCTCTGATCTAATTGTGAAAGTCTGCTATCCATTAATGATATCAAACTATCACCTACTGGACCAAAATCAGGATACTTGCTTGCTAATTCAAGTTTTTCAATCTTGGAAATAACAGTTCCAAGCTGATGCTGATAACGAAGTAAAAGTTTGTCTTTTTGAATCATTGAGACTTGTGATTCTTGTTGATGAAGTCTTGCAATGGTCTTTGATAGTATTTCTTTTTCCATTCTAAGTGAATGTAATTGATTTGTAATGGCAGAATTGATAGTTGGAGTTTGTTTAGTGCGTTTTATTTTTGGAACCTTGTCAAGTGCTACTGCGGTGCAGGCACCTGCGACAGAGCTAAACATTAGCACTATTTCTTCCATTTACGTATACCATTTGATCCAGTTGTATTTTCTTATCTTAGCCTCTGGATAACCACAACTACCACATCTTTTGTGTCTTACATGATAAGAATTCTTTCCACATCTTCTACATCTGATGTGTACGTGCTTTCGTGTAAAGCCTCCCATTGAGGTAGTACCCTTAGTCATAATACACTCACTTTGGTGGAGGAGATATGATAACTACGTTGTCTCCTCGGACAACTATGGTTCCAAGACTCTTCGTCTCTCCTTCTGAAGGGATCTCTTCTGAAGATTCAAGTAGCAGGTTCATGTGTTGATCAAAACCATGAAGATTGCCTCTTATCACTTTACCGCCTTTCAGCTTGATAAGGACAACCTTGTTTAGGCTTTCATCAAGTACTTTTACTGCCATATCTACTGACATCTATTTCACTTATTACACACTCTATGGAGGGTATATATTAAAATTTCATTGGTGTAATCTTCAACCTGTTCCAGTAAGGCAAGTTTGACTCTTTTTTACAATATTTGCGATTATTTCGCCTAAAATGATTTTTCCATCTTTTATAGTAGCTTTAGTCGGATCTCCCCAAATGCCATTTTTTGTTACTGAAATAAACGACTTGTTTGCTCTTTTGTTTAGTAGATTCAATTTCTTTTTTGACAAATTATCAGGAATCAGTCCCTTTTTGGCTTTATTCATGAGTACTTTATCTGAAATTGCCAACATTATTGATGTTTCAACAAATCCTGCATGATCAAACTTCCTTTTCATAAAATGCCAATATGAATAGACAAAAATGTGTTGTCTGATACCTGTTTTCTTGAAGACTTTGTTTTGTAGTTTTTTTAAGGCATCCTGATTTCCATGATGCCCATTAAGAATAATGACTGTATTGATATGATTTTTTGATAATGATATGCATAATTCAATCAAAATTTTCTGTAATGTGGAAGTTGATATACTCATATTGAAAAATGGGTGATGCTCAAAAGATACCCCATATTGAAGAGTAGGTAATAGCAAAAACCCATTTTTATCTGAGACCTGTTTTGCAATATGTGAGACTATATCCGAGTCAGTGGATACGGGAAGATGAGGACCATGTTGTTCAATTGATCCAACTGGGATTAAAGCAACTATTTTCCTTTTTGTCAGTTTGAGAATATCGGTATTTGTAAGGTCTCGTACTATCATCTAGATCTCTTGGGTTTCACATGTACCTTGCCCCAATATACTTCTAATCTTCCATCTAGATGCATTTTTACAGCTTCTAAAAGTGTTGTAGCTTCTAACTTTTGACCTTTCTTTTTCAAGGATTCTAGAGTTTCGTTCTCATCTATAGAAAAAGCATCTTGAAAAATTATGGGGCCTTGATCTAGATCTTCAGTTACATAGTGTGAAGTACATCCAACAATTTTTGCACCGCGCTCATAAGCTTGAACATATGCAAAGGCACCTGGAAATGCAGGTAAAAGTGATGGATGTATGTTAATAATTCTATTAGGATACCTCCATACAAAGTTAGGTGAAAGTATTCGCATGTATCTTGCAAGTACTATTAGATCAACATCAAATTTTTTTATGGTAGAAATTATTTTTTCTTCTGCCTCTAACTGATCTTTTTCATCTATCACAACAAATGGAATCTTTTCCTTCTTTGCAAGTGATGATAAAGTATTTTCTGTGCCTATTAGCACTACAATTTCTCCTCTTATCTTACCTTTTCCTCTTGCATCAAGAATAGCTTGTAGACAATGGGACTCTTTTGTTACAAGTACTGCCACTCTTTTTCTTTTTGATATTTCATAATGAATATTAACTTCCATCTTGAGTTTTTTTGCCAAGTTCTCTGCTTCTTTATTGAATTTTGCCATGTCTATCTTCTTTACAAAAGATGCTTCCAAATACATTCCAAAAAGTCCCTTTACGACATTTTGGTTAATCTTCTCTATGTTACCATTATTTTGAAAAATGAAATTAGTAAAACCTGCTACTACACCTTCATGGTCTTTTCCAACTACAACAAGTTCTACTATTGTCTTATCCATTCTAATTGTTAGACATACTGCACTTATTAATACTTAAATAGCCTTTTGAAATATGACGTATTGTAAGAATGCTAGTCCAACTAGATATCCTAAATCTGTAATGTGTTGTTGAATGATAGATAGAAGTTTTTTAAATTTTGACTTAAATGAGGAAAAATAATGGATAAACCAAAAAGTTCTCACAGGGCACATAATAGGGGAAATAGTTATGATCATAACAATCCTATAAAAATTTGTAAAGTGTGTTCAACAATTGGTGATTGGCACTGTTATGAATGCTCAAATAACTTTTGTAGTGTTCATTTTCGCAATCACAAAGAAATGCAACTTTGTATAATTCATTAAGTGCGGGAGGTGGGATTCGAACCCACGAACTCCTAAAAGACAGGGTCCTAAGCCCTGCGCCTTTGACCAGGCTTGGCAACTCCCGCATGCACCATGACTTTTAAGACAAATTTATCTATTGTTGATGGTCTGTATGGCGAAATTATTTGGAACTAATGGTATCAGAGGGGTATTTGGAGAAGGTATTACACTTGAGTTTATCTCTGAAATTACTCTATCACTTGCAAATCTTTTCAAAAAAGGACCGATTTTAGTAGGTTATGATGGACGGGAATCTAGTGTCATTATATCAAAAATAGTAATAGCTGCACTAAGCTCTGCTGGTCTAGATTCTACAGTTTGTGGTTTAGTTCCTACACCTTGTTTGCAATTTGCTACAAAGCAACTTGGTTACAATGGAGGAATTATGATTACTGCATCCCACAATCCGCCGCAATATAATGGAATAAAGGTCACTGCAAGAGATGGAATTGAGATCTCAAGACAGGATGAACTCAAGGTGGAAGAATTCTATTTTAAGAAAAAATGGAAAATTTCAAATAAATTTGGCTCAATCAAAAATGAACCAAAAACTATCAACACGTATCTTTCTGGAATTAAAAAACATGTCAACATAAAAAAAATCAAATCAAGAAATCTTAAAGTAATACTAGATCTTGGTAATGGCGCCCAAGCAGTAACAGCTCCTATTCTATGTAGAGATCTAGGATGTAAGGTAGTTTTAATAAATGAAAAAATAGATGGAACTTTTCCAGGAAGAGGATCAGAGCCAACACTTCAAAATCTAGATAAACTCTCAAGTATGGTGATTAAATCAAAAGCTGATTTTGGAATAGCATTTGATGGGGATGGAGATAGAAGTATTTTTTGTGATGAGAAAGGAAAAATTCTCACAGGTGATAAATCAGCATTACTTTTATCCAAATATCTTTTAGAAAAATATCCAAAGTCCAAGATAATTACTTCAGTTAATTCTACATATGTGATAGAAAAAATAGCATCAAATTCAGGGTCTAAAGTACTACGAACTAAAGTTGGTAGTGTTGAGGTTTCGCGTAAGATGATACAAGAAAATGCATTAATTGGTTTTGAAGAAAATGGTGGCTTCATGTATGGTAAACATAATCATGTAAGAGATGGTTCTATGACCATGGCTATCTTAATTGATCTTTTAGCAAATAGTGCAAACTCTTTGTCACAAGAGATGGATGCATTACCGCCATCGTTTACAACAAAAGGAAAAATAGAATGTTCAAAAGATAATTTTAAAAAAATACTTGAAATTCTAAAAGCAGAACCTTACAAAAAAGATCTTACTGATGGAATCAAATTATTTCTAGACAAGTCAAGCTGGGTTATGGTAAGATTGAGCGGTACTGAACCAATAGCTAGAATCTATGCTGAATCCTCCTCACAATCTAGATTGGATGATATTTTTGCAAAATACCTACAAAAAGTAAAGACTACAGCTGACAGATAACACTTTTAAAACCAATTGAAAACACAGAAAGAATGGAAATGATCCCAATGGGTGATACATCTGGCTAAGGCTTATTACGTAAAGTTTCAGGTGCCCACTGACTTGGTTAGCCCAATCTATGAAGCTATAAGAGTTGCACAACAAAGTGGCAAAGTAAAGAAAGGTACCAACGAAGTTACAAAAGCAATCGAAAGAGGAATAAGTAAACTGGTGATTATTGCAGAAGATGTAGAACCACCAGAGGTAGTTGCTCACCTTCCTATACTGTGTGAGGAACACGGAATTCCATATGGCTTTGTTCCAAGTAGACAGGAGCTCGGAAAGTCTTTGGGAATTGATGTTACCTCTGCCGCTGCTGCGATATTGGATTCGGGAGATGCTCAACATATAGTAGACCAAATTGTGGCATCATTGTCGCAGATAAAAGGTGGTCAAGCTAGCAAATGAGTACTGAAGTTCCAACCTCCGCTGAAGTTATACAAATAGTGGGAAGAACCGGAATTGCTGGAGAAGTTATTCAAGTGCGAGTAAAAATTCTAGATGGTAAAGATAGAGGCAGAATTCTAACAAGAAACGTAAAAGGTTCTGTCAGAATGTCAGACATTCTCATATTGAGAGAGACAGAACGTGAAGCGAGAAAGATAAAGTGATAAAAATTGAGTGTTCTTGTTAAGCCTTGCAGTTTTTGTAATAGACCAGTAGCAAAGGGTTCTGGTACTATGCTTGTAAAAAATGACGGTTCAGTATTTTGGTTCTGTTCTTCAAAATGCAAGAAGAATATGCTAATCCTGAAACGTGATCCAAGAAGACTAAAGTGGACCAACAAATACGTCAAGGGCGGAATAAAGGTCAAAAAATAAAATGACTGAGCAAACACTTTTCATAGTAAAACCTGACGGTGTAGAAAGAAAATTAGTGGGAGATATTATTTCTAGATTTGAGCATAGAGGATTTCATATAATGAAATTGAAAATGTTTACTTTCACAAAACAAATGGCAGAAGAATTCTATTCTGCTCATAACACAAAACCATTCTTTGGAGAGTTGGTCTCTTTTATCACATCAGGAAATGTTGTTGCTACTATAATTGAGGGAAATAATGCGATTGCAACTACAAGGATGATGATAGGTTCAACAAAATCATTTGATGCCACACCAGGAACAATAAGAGGAGACTTTGGACTAGGTATATCTGATAACATAATCCATGCTTCTGATTCCAAAGAAAGTTTTGAAAAAGAAATAGCTGTGGTATTCAAGTGAAAGCGGTTGCAAATACGACAGCCTATAGTCGCAGTTCTAGGTCACGTAGACTCTGGTAAAACATCTCTCTTAGATAAGATAAGAGGTACGGGTGTACAAGCAAGAGAAGCTGGAGGAATTACACAACATATTGGTGCAAGTTTTCTTCCGACTGAAACATTAAAGAAAGTTTGTGGACCTCTTTTTGCAAAAATGGGAGGAGCAAATCAAGAAATTCCAGGTTTACTTGTTATTGATACACCTGGACATGAAATATTTACAAATCTTAGAGCGAGAGGAGGCTCTGCTGCTGATATTGCAATTCTTGTTGTGGATGTAAACCGAGGATTTCAACCACAAACTAATGAAAGTCTCAAAATCTTACAGAGCAGAAAAGTTCCATTTGTTATAGCTTTGAATAAAGTGGATATGGTTTCTGGGTGGAAAAAAAATCCTACAACTAAATTTATTACACAATCTGTTAAAGAACAAGATCCATTTGTCCAGACTGCACTTGATGAGTTATTGTATAATGTAGTGGGCACATTATCTGTTCTAGGATATAACTCGGAGGCATTTTACAGAGTAAAAGATTTCTTAAAAGAAGTTGCGATAGTACCAGTTAGTGCCAGAAGTGGAGAAGGTATGCCAGAGTTACTTGCAGTATTGGTAGGACTTACACAACAATACATGCAAAAAAAATTGGAACAGGCTGAAAAACCAACAAGAGGCATAGTTCTTGAGGTAAAGGAAGAGATTGGTCTTGGCATGACTGCTAACATTATCTTAATTGACGGTACTCTAAGAAAGGGCGACTCTATACTAGTTGCCAAGAGAGACTCTGTAATAATTACAAAACCAAAAGCAATACTCCTTCCAAAACCTCTTGATGAGATGCGTGATCCTAGAGATAAATTCAGACCTGTAAATGAAGTAGATGCAGCTGCTGGCATAAAAATTGCATCACCAGATTTAGAGGGAGTACTTCCAGGAAGTCCTGTATATGCAACTACTGATGAATCAAAGATTGAGGAATTCAAAAAATTAATCGAGTCTGAGATGAAATCAGTATTTATCAAAACTGATACAAAAGGAGTAATTCTAAAATGTGATACTATAGGATCTCTTGAGGCCTTGACTGAAATGTTAAAAAAACAAAACGTGACTATATCGATGGCAGACATAGGACCAGTTACAAGACGAGATGTAATGGAGGCGCTAGCCGTAAAAGAACATGATAGACATTTAGGAGTAATAATAGCATTTAATGTTAAAGTTTTACAAGATGCCCAAGAAGAAGCAGAATCTAACCATATCAAGATTTTTCATGATCAAGTAATCTATAGTCTGATTGATAATTATACTAATTGGGTTCAAGATGATACTGCAAATGCAGAAAATGCTATTTTTCAAGAACTTACACCTGTTGCTAAATTTACATTTCTTAAAGGCTATGTATTCAGAAAAAATAATCCTGCAGTTTTTGGAGTACAGGTAGATGCAGGTGTTCTAAAACAAAAAGTATCTGTTATGAATAAAGCGGGTAGAAAGGTTGGTACGATACATCAGTTACAAGACAACGGAAAAAATGTTGATGTTGCAAAAAAAGGTCAGGAGGTTGCAGTTTCAATTCAAAATGTAACCGTGGGTAGACAAATATCTGAAGAAGAAGTTTTCTATTCTTTTCCACCATCTCCAGAAGCAAAATTGTTGCTAAAAACATTCTCTCATAAGCTTAGTCCTGAAGAATTTCAAGTCTTACGAGAAATAATTGAAATTCAGAGAAAGGTTAATCCGCTTTATGCTTACTAGGCGTATTTCTGAGCAAGCATGTGAAGACCTGGTTCTCCTATTGCTCCCATAGCCTTGTCAATAGGTTCACCATTGTTGAAAACAATGAATGTGGGAATTGAATATACTCCATATCTTTGAGATATGCCAGGTGCATCATCTACATTTAGACGTGCAAATCTCACAGTCTTGTATTTTTTTGCAATTCTCTCAAAAATAGGCAACATGAACTGACATGGACCACACCATGTAGCCCAAAAATCCACAATTACTGGTGTATCACCAACTATGGCTTTGTCAAAATTAGAATCAGTAAGTTCTAGAATCTCTTGTTCTTTACGAGATTTCATTTCCTCTAATTTCTTTTTCATAATTTTCTCTAATTCTTCGTCTACCAAATCTGATTAATAATAGATAAAAGCTCTTTAATAATTTAGCCTAGAGATCAAGAATGAATCGCATCAAAACTGGTTTCTCATCTTTAATTTCCATGAGATGATATGTTGGTGCCTTTATTTCCATCTTAAAATGGTGTTTTTCAAAATTAATTTCTTCTCCACTAATTTTTGCTAAAATATGATATTTTCCATTTTTTGTTATCTTTACGTTAAATATTTTTCCTACAAATCCATCTGTTATGGTAAGAATGATTATCTCCTCAAGCCAGCTATATAGTAACCCTTTCAGGTCATCTGCACTAACTTCTAATTTTCTATCCTCTTTATTCTCTACTGAGTTGATATCTACAATTGTGTCTACCACAGATATGCCTGCATTAGCAAAGGCTTCATCAGTTGTATTTCCAACTACTTCGATAAATGCATCTGTCATATGATCCAGATATCGGTATGCCATGGATTGGTGGGTCTAAAGTACACTATTAATTTATTCTAACCATGATTTTTTGCAATCAGAAAGTCTAAATGCATTGGAAAAAGAATGAGTTTTGAAATTGGAACTACCACGCGGTATGCGAGATATAGAACCCAAGGAATCTTCTGAAATTGAATTTGTACGACAGAAATTTATTGAGACCTCAAATTTGTTTGGTTTTCAGTTTATGGAATCTTCTCCAATTGAATTACTATCAGTGATAGAAACAAAGAGTGGTCCATCAATAAAAAATGAAATTTATTATTTTACTGACAAAGGAAATCGTGAAGTAGCACTACGTTTTGATTTTACAATCGGTCTAACACGTTATGCTGCATCTCAAAAATCAATGAGATTGCCTGCTAAAATCTCAACATTTGGTGGTGTATGGCGTTATGATGAACCACAAAAGGGCAGATACAGATTCTTTCATCAATGGGATATAGAGATCTATGGGGAACCAAACATCGAATCAGATGCTGAAATAATTGATTTTACATCTAAATTTCTTACAAAATTAGGACTCGAAAATATTGTAATTGATATCTGTGATAGAGAACTTATTGAATCGTATGTTAGAAGTATATTCAAATCTGACTCTTCTGCTGTAATTGGTGATATTCTAAGGGCTGTTGATAAGATTCAAAAAAAGAGAAGACAGGATATAATTAATGAATACAAAGAAAAGGGATACTCAGTACCTGCACTAGAGCAAATTCTCAAATTTTCTGAAATTAAGGGATTGCCTGAAGAAATTGAAAAAGAAGTTGATGTCAGTCAACTAAAAAATTGGGACAAGATCTTGCAATTGTTTGATACTTTAAAAAATCGCGGTGTTGATAATGTTAGAATAAACTTTGGAATAGTACGAGGTCTTGACTATTATTCCGGAATAGTTTTTGAGGTATTTGAAAACAATGATGTAGGTGCACTTGTAGGGGGTGGAAGATATGATGCACTGACTAAAGCCTTCGGAAGAAATGATCTTGGTGCTACAGGCGCAGCTGGAGGAGTAGAGCGAATTGTTCTATTGTTGGAGAAACAGAATGTAAACATACTATCTAAAGAAGATCGAATATCTGTAGTTTTCATAAATGATGATATGAAAAAAATTGCGATTAATCTTACATCACAACTTCGTCTAAAAGGTATTCCGACTGATGTAGATCTATTAGGAAGATCACTTAAAAAACAGATGGAAATTGCCTCCAACTCGAAATATGTTGTAATAGTTGCTCCAAAGGAATATGCTGATAATTCTGTTATAATTCGAAATATGAGAGATGGTTCTGAAAAACAGGTAAAGATAGTTGTTATGTTAAATGATCTAAAATCTAGTCTTCCACTCTGAAGGCTTTTGTAAGCATCATAAGCTCAGGACCATTTGTAAGACCTCCTACAACTAACGAATTATTATTTGCAAGAGTGCCTGAAGCAAGATACGGCGATCCACCGTTGACTGTGGCAGGCTCTAATTCTACACCTAGTACTTGTGATATTGTTTTGATATCTTCTTCTTCTGTAGATGGATGAATAATTCCACCTTTGGAATTTGCCACTGTCATTGCACCAGTCTGATGATATCCTGCAACTCTTTTTCTTATCACCTCTACTCCTAATACATCTTCAATTTGTTTGACATATTCTGATGGAATGAGTGGAGATACTACTGCTCCTTTATCGTTTGTACAAATTAAATTTCCTAATGCGGTATGTTTTGTGTCTAGGACACCAACATTAAGTCCAGTTGATTTTTTTAAATGAGTTATCTCTTCTTGATAACAATTATGTGGAAGCAAAAGTCCTTTGTTATTTACAACCATTAGTGGTCCGAGTAATCTTGTATTTGCAACTGACGTAAAGATATAATCAGTTTTCAAAAATTCTGCCAAGTTCTTTGCTTTCGTAGGAGCAAATCCATTTGGTATGAAAACAAACTTGTCGTTACACTTGGCATATATTCCTACATTAGGATTACGATATACATCATACTTGAAAATTCCCAATAAACTTAGAGGGATTTGTTAAAGATATGAATTTATCTTGTACACACTTTAAATAACAAACAAGAACTTCTGATAATGTGCCTATAGATTCAAATTTTCCAGCAAATCACAAAGTGATTGAAAAATTCAAAGATCCATTAAGTGAAAACTATCATCTGGTTTGGGGTCCTGGACGTCTTGCTGAAGCTGCATCTGATCCTAAAGTAAAATCTGACTCGGAAGCTTCAGGTGAAGAAATAAAACCGATAGGAGTACATGGTACATTTGTAGCAGTAGACTGGGATTCATGTGTTGCTGATGGCATCTGTTTGTTAAGTTGTCCCGTTAAGGTTTTTGAATGGTACAAAAATCCTGGCGAAACAGGTAGAAATGACAGAAAAGATTACACTGACAAAGCAAATCCAGTAAAAGAAGCAGATTGTATTTGGTGCATGGCTTGCGTTGAAGTTTGTCCGACCAAGGCAATCAAGGTTGATCAGTTAAATCAGGATATTCACGAAAAAGAGATTGCAAAACTTGCTTAGTTTTATCTAGGTTTAAATAACATAGCCTGCGACAAAAAACTATGCCGATAGCAGAAGACTTTCCAAAAGGTTTCAAACCAATTGGAAAAATAAATCACTCCGATGGTGAGCATTTTCACTTTAGATGGGGCCCTGGTAAATTAGCAGAAGCCTCAAAAGATGAAAATTGCATCGAGTCCTTCAAGGCTCGAGGAGAAAAAATCGAACCAGTAGGTGTTAGTGGTACAATGGTAGCAGTAGACTGGGATTCATGTGTTGCAGACGGTGCATGCATTGAAGCATGCCCAGTACAAGTTTTCCAATGGTATAGAACAGAACAAGACATTCCTGCAAATAAGACAATAGATGCAACATTTGCTGGAACTGGTGAATCTGAAAAAGAACACAGAAAGGACTACACTGACAAGGCTGATCCAATTAGAGAACATGACTGTATATGGTGCATGGCATGCGTTTCAGTTTGTCCTCCACAAGCCATTAAGGTAGACCAATCTAACTTGGAACACCATGAGAAAGCAGCCGGAACCTTTGTAAAAATGGAATCTGGTTCTGAAAATCCACACGCACACCACTAGAATTTTTCGTCCCTTTTCTTTTTCTTATTGATAATCCCTACGGATGTCTAAAAAACATGTGATCTTAAACAAATTTTAACAAGTCCTTACAAAAAAAACTTGCAGAGGTCGCCTAGCCCGGCATGGCGTGGGCCTTGAGAGCCTATGTGCGCAAGCACGCGGGGGTTCAAATCCCTCTCTCTGCGTTATTATTTTTCTATATTTCCAATTTCTGCAAGTAAAGCTGAAAGCTGAATCTCTGGATTAGCTCCTATGATTAATCTATAGTCATATTTTGCTATGGCTTCTAAAATCTCTGACAAGTGAGGCGTCTTAATTCTGTAACATTCTTCATTGAGATATTTTAGAAAGTCTGATTCAGACATTCCGTATACTTTGATGAGTTCAATCATCTTGCTCCTAGCTTCTGAAAGTTTTCCATCAAGTGCAAGTTTTAGAATAACACTAACGTCACTTGTTTTAGCAAGTCCAGCAGAAGATTTTACATTCTCTTCATTTATAGTTCCAACACTTGCAGTTGCTTGTAACATGTTTATGGAATGACGCATATCACCTTCTGAATACAAATACAATGTTTTTAGACCATTTTCATTATACTTTATCTTCTCTTTTTTACAAATTTCTTCTAAATGGCTTACTACATCTTCCTCTGATATCCTTGTAAACTTGAAAACAGCGCATCTACTTTGAAGAGGTTCTATGATTTTTGATATGTTATTTGCAATCATGACGAATCTACAATGTTTTGACGTATCCTCAATAATTCTTCTTAAGGCGGTCTGAGCATCTGAAGTCATCTCATCAGCTTCGTCCAAAATTACAAGTTTAAATGGAATGTTAGTATCCAAACCCGAGAACCTTGCAAATTTCTTTACTCTCTCCCTTACCATATTGATACCACGTTCATCGGATGCATTCAACTCCAAAGTATACTCACGCCATGCATCTCCTAAAATTTCTCTTGCAAGACATAATGCAGTAGTTGTCTTACCAACTCCAGCCGAGCCAGAAAATAATAGATGCGGCATTTCTGATGTGTTTTTTAGAAGCGATCGTAGACTACCAACTATCTCTTTCTGATTAATTATAGATGCGATCTTTGTTGGACGATATTTTTCTACCCACATCGAAGATTCTATCATAGGAACATACGTCTTTCACCTACTAATAAAATTAAGTCTAGGAAATCAAATTGTAAATTACTAATATCGATCTAAATCAGGCACTTGGGTATTGCTCTATGACCTGTTGTTATTATGTTTGAAAAAGACTTACATTGCAAGGATGATAACTCAGATTCTAATGATGAATGAGAAAAAAGGTATTTCAGTTATGAAGAGACATGGATCTGTACAAATAGAATCTAGATCAAATGATCAAAGTAAATGGTTAACAGAATTGATCGATCGATCCCTTTAGAGGCCTGAAGTAGGATCGAGTAAATTGAACATATCAGAACTCATACAAGTACATAGTATAGGATATCGATTACAGGACGTTAAAGTCAATTTTGTATATGATCTCAAAATAGAGGCACCCACAGTAACAGTAGAATCTAAGCAAGGTGAGATAATGAGCGTCTCTAGATGGGTAGCCGAAGTATTATCAGCAGAAAAACTTGTTCAAGTACAAGATACGGATATGGTAGTAGCTTTGAAACAAGCAGTTATGAAAGAAAATGTCCAAGGAGATTTTGATCTTTCTACGCTAGAATTGGACTTTTACATCAAAGTGAATTCATTCACACAAAGACTTCCACAGGAAGATCATGATAAAATAGAAAGCATGTTGAACTCTCTTATTCGTAAAAGACAGGGAAAAATAATCAGATTAGCAGATTCATCCAAGATGACATCTGATTTAGCAAAGAAATTGACAATTGAAGAACGTACATTATTTGATTATATTCATAATAATAGCACTGAATTCAAAAAACAAATACTGGGTGATAAAAATTGACTGCACAATCTGAATCAATTTCAAAAAGTAAACTTCAAGATCAAGTGAGAGAATTTTTAAGTCAATTCAAAGACAAATCTGGTTCTTACAAATATGTTGATGAAATAGATCAAATGATGGCAAAGAAAACACAATACATTGTAGCTGATTATAATGATCTAGTATCAAACCCTGAAATTGAATCAGTATTTAATGTTGATCCTGATGAAATTCTTCGAGCCTTTGGTGGTGCAATAAAAGATATTCTTAAAGAAAGATTTCCACAATACGCAGAAAAAATTCGTCATGATATTCGAGCCAGAATCTCAAATTATCCATCTCAACGTAGTTTGCGTGAAGTAAATGCAGAAGTTATTGGAAAAATGATAAGTGTATCTGGAATGGTTGTTAGATCTTCTGAAATTAAACCTCTTGCAAAAGAACTAGTCTATTTTTGTCCAGATAATCACAAGACTGTAAGAGTTCAGGAAAAAGGTCTAGAGTTTAAGGAACCACTCAAATGCGATAATGGCAAATGTACTCATAGAGATCTTGAGATAAGTCCTGAGCAAAGCAAGTTTATTGATTTCCAGATGGTGAGACTACAAGAATTACCAGAGGATTTGCCTCCAGGACAATTGCCACATTACCTTGATGTGACAGTCTTGCAAGATTTGGTTGACAACGCAAGACCTGGAGATCGTATTATCCTGACAGGAATTGTAAGAATTGAACAGGAACATATCCCTACTATGAGAGGGAAGAGTGGGATTTACAGATTAAGAATTCAGGGAAATAATATCGAGTTTCATCGGGGACGTGGAAATAAGGCTTCTAGAAGTACTGAGCGAGAGGAAATTTCTCCTGATGAAGAAAGAATAATCAAATCACTTGTCCAAAATGCTGATATTTATGATAGGCTTATAGCTTCGTTTGCGCCTCATGTAAAAGGACATGATATAATCAAAGAAGCCATTTTATTGTTAATTGTAGGGTCTACTCAAAGACTTCTTGCTGATGGTGCTAAAATTCGTGGTGATATCAACATCTTTTTGGTGGGTGACCCTGGTACGGCAAAAAGTGAGATGTTAAAATTCTGTGCAAGAATTGCCCCTAGAGGACTATATACATCTGGAAGAGGTTCAACTGCTGCAGGACTCACAGCAGCAGTTGTAAGGGATAAAATTGGTATAATGATGCTTGAGGCAGGTGCCGTAGTCTTGGGTGATCAAGGTCTTGTCTGTATAGATGAATTTGATAAAATGAGACCAGAAGATAGAAGTGCATTACATGAAACTATGGAACAACAGTCTGTAAGTATAGCAAAAGGTGGAATCGTTGCAACATTGAATGCAAGGACATCAATTTTGGCTGCTGCAAACCCAATGTATGGAAAATATGATCCTTTCAAGAACATTACAGAGAACGTTAACCTTCCAGTTCCACTTCTAACACGTTTTGATCTTATCTTTGTTGTGAGAGATATTCCATCAAAAGAAAAAGATACGATAATAGCACGACACATATTGAATTTACACAGGGCTTCGGGAACTGATACAAAATCGCTAATTGATGTTGATATTCTTACAAAATATCTGTCATATGCAAAAAGATCTGATCCAAATCTTACTCCCGAGGCAGAAGATAAAATTCTGAATTACTATATGACAATGAGAAATGTGGAATCTGAAGGAATGATAACAGTTACACCTAGACAACTAGAAGGACTTGTAAGATTAGCCACAGCAAGAGCTAGACTATTAATGAAAACACAAGTTGATGGAGAAGATGCAGAAAGAGCCATCTTTCTCATACAAAGTATGTTGCAAGACGCAGGAGTTGATGTGAATACTGGAAAAGTTGATCTTGGTGTACTTCAGGGCCGTCCTCACAGTGAAGTCTCAAAGATGCAATTATTCATGGATGTAATGAAATCACTTGAGGGAGATGAAAAGAGACCTGTTGAAGAAAAAACATTTGTCAAAGAATTGGTCAAGACTGGCAAGTTCACAGAAGAAGAAGCAAGAAAATATATGAAAAAATTGCAAAGAGAGTCAGCTATTTATGAATCAAAACCTGGTCATTATAACCGGGTATGAAAATAGAGCAGTTAGACATTCCTTCCTCCGCAATTGAATTTCTGCAAAAAAATGGATATGTAAATCTATATCCTCCTCAAGAAAAAACAATCAAAGCTGGATTGCTTGAAGGGAAAAGTATCTTAGTCTCTGCTCCAACTGCAAGTGGTAAAACATTACTTGCGATGCTTGCAATAATAAAACATCTGTCTGAAAAAAAAGGTAAGATGGTATATCTTAGTCCTCTAAAGGCTCTTGCATCAGAAAAATTTAATGAATTCAAAAAACTTGAATCTGTTGACCTTGGAAAAAATTTAAAAATTCAAATATCAACTGGTGATTTTGACATATCTGACAAAAGCCTAGGTCAAAATGACATTCTTGTATTAACTAATGAAAAAATGGATTCTATCATAAGGCAAGGTGCGGAATGGATAGATGAAATAAGTCTTGTAATTGCTGATGAAGTTCATTTGTTAGGTGATGATGATAGGGGTCCTACTCTTGAAATTATACTTACAAAACTAAAATTGTTACCGCAAAAACCTCAGATACTAGCTCTTAGTGCTACTGTTACAAATGCTGATGAAATTTCTGACTGGTTAGAATGTAAACTTGTACATAGTGAATGGAGACCAGTTCCTTTGTCAGAAGGAGTTTATGATCAAGGCGTAATAACCATGCAAGATAGAAAAAAATTTGAAATTGAAACAAGTGTCCGAGGTCCGCCAGTTGACTTGGGGTTGGATTCACTGAAGAATGGAGGTCAAGCCATTTTATTTGCAGAAACAAGAACTCGTTCAGTATCACTTGCTACAAAGGCATCAGAAGCAGTATACAGGACTCTAAACAACGATGAAAAAGAATCATTAGAAAAAATCTCACAAAAAATTCTAAATGATAATGAACAAACTGAACTTGTCAAGACCTTGGCAACTCTAGTTAAAAATGGAGTAGCTTTTCATCATGCCGGTCTTAATCAAAACTGCAGAGATCTAATCGAGTCTGAATTTAGAAATAAGAGGATAAAGATTCTAGCGTCCACTCCTACCTTATCTGCAGGAGTAAATCTTCCGGCAAGAAGAGTAGTTGTTGCTAATGTGACTAGATTTGATGCAAAGTATGGGGCTAACAAACCAATTAGCATACTTGAGTACAAGCAGCTATGTGGTCGTGCAGGTAGACCACAATATGATGAATATGGAGAAGCAATCATCGTTGCTAACTCAAATAGTGAAGAAATTTTTGATTATTACATAAATGGAATTCCGGAACCGATTTCTTCAAAGCTTACTGGAGACAAGGCATTAAGGATACATCTTCTTAGCTTTGTATCTACTAGTCCTGGTATCAAAGGAGAAGACATAGTAGAATTTTTTTCAAAGACACTTTCAGGCTCTCAAGAAAGAAAGACTACAATAAAATTCCATATTCAAATTACTCTAAGATATCTTGAATCTGAAGAACTTGTAAAACAAAAAGGAAATAGGTACATTGCAACAGAATTTGGCAAAAAAACTTCTACATTGTATATTGATCCACTAACTGCAGTTCTGTTTAGAAAATCATTAGAAAAAATTTCAACGAAAGGACATACTCTTGGTTTGTTACATGTTATTACAAGCTCTGAAGATTTTTTCCCAAAGTTTTCACTGAGAAACAAAGATTATGAACTTGTAGGTACTTTGATTGAAAATTATGCTGATCAATTAATTGAAAATATCTCAGAATATGATTGTAATAGAAGTCTTCTTGCAATACATGCTTGGATTAATGAGTCAAGTGAAATATTTCTCTCTGATAACTTTGGTATTGAATCTGGGGACATGCATAGAATAGCAGAAACTGCTGACTGGCTTGTCCATGCGCTTTATGAGATTGCAAAACTAGAGAAAAAAGATGAAATCTTAATTGAGATTGATACTTTAAGGTCTAGAATTGCCTATGGAATCAAAAAAGAGCTTGTTGATTTGGTACGTGTAAAAGGAATTGGAAGAGTCAGAGCAAGAATACTCTTCAAAAATGGCATAAAAACTACTGAGGAACTAAATGAAATACCTACTGAAAAACTAGCAAAAATGGACAAGATAGGACCAGTTATCGCAGAAAACATAAAGACGCATCTGAAAAAGATAAGATAATGCTGGATAGAACAATCGTAGGAATACTGATCTCAGCAATAGCATTTGTTACTGTTTATGCAATTACTCCTAGTCTGATTAACGTACTAACAAAGAGAAACATGGTTGTAAAAGACTACAATAAAGAGGTTGCAACAATGGTCGCTCGCCCTGGAGGACCTTCTATACTTGCAGGAATTTTGGCTTCTGAATTTGTACTCTATACATTTTTCCCTTCTACTGCAATAATGGCAATCATAATTACAACTTCACTTGCTTTTCTTGTAGGTTTTGCTGATGACCGTAAAGTCCTTAGTGGTTGGTTCAAACCTTTAGCCCTTGCGGGATCCGCAATACCTATTATTTTGCTGGGAGTGTATTATCCACATCTTGCATTTCCATTATTTGGATCAGTACGTTTACCGGAACTCTATTTAGCATTGATAATTTTTATGATTCCTATAACGGGGAATGCGATAAACTCTATTGATGTACTCAATGGTGTTGCAAGTGGATTTATGACAATTGCAAGTTTTGCACTTACAATCTGTCTTGTAATTGTACATAATTATGATATTGCTCTGGCAAGTTTACCTCTGGGCTTTGTCTCTCTAGCATTTTACAAATATCATAAAGTTCCTAGTAGGATATTTCCTGGAGATTCTGGTGCTCTAACTATGGGAGCAATGTTTGGTACATTAGCTATTGTAGGTCACGTTGAAGTTATTGCAGCAATTGCATTACTTCCTGCAGTGATAAACTCTTTTCTGTTTCTCTCTAGTGTAAAAAGAGTGATTGAACATAGACAGATTAAAGCAAAGCCTGTAATTCATACTGAAGACTTTAAGCTAATGGCAAGTGATGACAAATCAGCACCAGTAACTCTTGTGAGATTGATTTTAGCCAATGGACCTATGACTGAAAAGCAAGTAGGGTTTGTGATTTTTAGACTAGCCTTGTTTTCTGCAGCATTGGCAATCATTACAGCTTTTATGATGGAGATCAAAATATGAAAGGAAACTCTATCTTTTTCTACATTTTTGTAATGTGGGCACTGATTATTGGCGGTGGTGGATTACTTGTCACAATTATAGCACCGCTCTCAATACATGGATTTGGTGTATTTGATCATATACTGGATTCTATTGTAAAAGCAGCCATTGCTATGATACTAGTGGTGCTTTGGGTTTTACTAATGTCAAAAATAAAGAACTGGATTTTTCAAAAACAAATGAGTCACTAGCTTTCTTCCCACTTCTTCTTCTTCTTATCGTATTCTTCTCTTGAATACTTGACTTTGGCTGGAACTCCAACTACAACACAATTGGGTGGAACATCCTTTGTTACTACTGCACCCATTGCCACCACACTATTCTTACCTATTCTAACTCCTGCCTTAATTACTGCCCTGGAGCCTATGACAGCTCCATCTTCTATGATTACTCCCATCATCTTTTTACTGGCAGGATACGGATCATTGGTTAACGCTGCGGCTGGACCAATGAAAACATTTTTTCCAATTATGGAAAGAGGCGGTATGTAGACAAGTCCCTCTATCATTGTATTTTCTCCTATCTTTACATTGTAATCTACATGTGCAAGAGAACCAATCTTGACGTTATCTCCAATCTCTGCATTATCTCCTACGTAAGCAAAATGCCATATTCTTACATTTTTCCCAAGTTTTGCTTTTTCAGAAATAAAATTTGTTACCATTTTTTATCACAAATGCCATGGAAAGCCTTTTGAAACTATCTTGTCAGGAAGAGTATTTTTGTACTTGTTTAAGAATTCAATATCTTGATTTTTGTCACGTAGTTCATCAGGTAACATTATGGGAATCTCTTCTATTATTGGATAATATCTTGAACACTTTGAGCAAAATATTACGCCGTCGGAAACAATTTCGTCTTTGGAATTAAATTCTACAAGCTCAAGTGGAAAGTGTTTGTCTATTGGACACGCTAAAATCTCTATCAGTTTTCTGTTCATTTTAGGTCTAGATAGATTGGAGTTCCTTTTTGACTAGATAAAAGTGCCGCTTCTGCAATTTTGGTGGTATTTACAGCATCTTCTGCTTTTACTCTTATGGTATCTTTTCCCTCTATTGCCGAAATGAAATTCTTTATCTCTAAAAGTAGTGGCTCTTCCATTTCCTTGCGAGGTATTTCAGCTCCGGAACTAGTTTCAATCTTTACTTCTTGTGTAATAAAATCCGAAGAAATTATTGCATCTCCACATACAGCAATGAATTTTCTTACACGGATTGGAGTAATCCAGTTTGATGATATGATTGCAACTCTGTTATCTTTGAAGCCTAGCATAATTGTTGCAAAATCTTCATGTTCATGTCTTATTTTTCCAGATCTTGCAAATACAACTTCTGGCACATCATCAAACAACCACATGGCAGTATCTATGTCATGAACTGAAGTATCATAAATAATTCCTACATCTTTTATGTGATTGGGCATTCTGTTTTCTCTGTGAAATTCAAGCATTATCAATTCACCATACTTCTTTGCCTTAACATATTCTTTAACAAGTGAGACAGCAGGATTGAATCTCTCAATGTAGCCACTTGTGAGAATCACCTTGTTTTTCTTGGCTAGCTCAAGTAACTCTTCACCCTCATGTGAAAGATAAGTCATAGGTTTTTCTACAAAGACATTTTTCTTTTGCTCTAAGAGTTTTTTTGCTATGCCAAAATGAGTTGAAGTAGGTGTACAAACAAATGCTGCATCAAATTGCTCTGAATCCATAAGGGAATCTAGGGATGAATAATAATTTACAGAATATTTTTTGCCAAATTCTTCTGCACGGGACTCATTCATGTCACATATTGCAGAAAGAACTCCAAGTTGAGAAAGAATTCTAGCGTGATTTTTTCCGAAGCCACCAGTACCTATTTGAACTATTTTCATCTCAATATACCGCTGTAATCCACTTTGAGTATTTTTTATTTTTGCCAATTGTAATATCTGAATAGATCGTTCTAATCTTTCCCGTAATCTTGCCTATTTTACCATCTCCGATCTTTTTACCATCTATTGAAATAACTGGAGTTATCTCTGCAGCTGTTCCTGTCAGAAATACTTCATCAGCAAAATAAATCTCAGTTCTAGGAATTTCTCGCTCAATTGTTTGATAACCAAGATCTTTTGCTATCTCAATAACAGAATCCTTTGTTATCCCTTCCAATGCTGATGAGCTAGGTGGAGGAGTTAGCAACTTTCCATTTCTTATAATGAATATGTTTTCGCCAGGTGCCTCACTTATGTTTCCTAGATGATCTAATAATATGGCTTCATCGTAACCATTTCTCTTTGATTCCTGTGTTGCTAGTATGGAATTAAGATAATTTCCACCCATTTTTGCAAGTGGTGGTGTAGACATATCGCTAATTCGTCTCCAAGAAGATATGCCAGTCTTTATTCCATTTTTGTTGAACAATTCTCCAAAAGGAAACATAACTACAACTGCATGTGTTGGAGTATTTTCAGTGACATGGAGATTAATTCCATGTCTGCCTACAAAATAAAATGGTCTTATGTAGCATGATTCTTTTACATTATTTTTTTTACAAAGATCCATTATGGCATTAGTTATTTCTTTATCTGTAAATCTCAAAGAAATTGAATACACCTTACCTGAATTTCTAAATCTCTTTATGTGATCATCAAGTCTAAAAATATACAAGTTTTTAGAATTCCAATATCCGCGAAGCCCTTCAAAAACCGAAGTTCCATAATGTATGGCATGGGTCATAACTGGAACCTTTGCATCTTCGTCCTTTACTATTTTTCCATCAAACCAGACAAATTTTGCTACAAAAGGTTTCATATTAAAAAACCCAATCCGTCTATAATTAATCTATTTCTACCAAAATCCAATGCTTGGAAATTTCATTCCTAATACACGATATGTAAGATCCTCAGCATTTGCAAATTTCTTTACGGTATCCCAGTTTTCGCGTATTATTTGTACTACTTCAGACTCAACATAATTTTCCCAATCTGTATCTTTTCCCATAGCTGCCTCAAACATCTTTTGTTTTACAGACGATGCAGAAGTTTCCTTTCTTTTTCCTATTTTGGGATTAAGTCCATAGAGTTTAAGGACAAAACCCTCAGCTTTGTCTCCGGTGTAAGTGAAATAGTCTTTAGTTATTTCATCAAGAATTTGTTTTTTTATTTTCCATGAATAAGGTGATAACATCGGAGGCATGTATTTTAAAAATGGTGCATAAAACGTATAATTTGGTAAAACTGTAATACTATCACCAAACACCGCCTCGAGCATTTTCTTTCTCAAGTCATAACTAAATGGAAAACTTTTGCTGTTGATTTCTTTATCATCCTTCATGAATATAACTGGCAATACTCTTACCTCGTTTTCATTTTTTAATTCACTGATAATTTCTACGTGGGCCTTGGTAACGGGATTCAAATGTGCAAGATATATTGCGATTGTCAACTGGCTTCTGTGTTTTTATGGCATATTTCAATCATTTATTTGGAATTGTGATAAAATTCTCACGAACATAGGGACGATGGGACTTGAACCCACGACATCCAGCGCCCGAGGCTGGCAGTCTACCAAGCTAACCTACGTCCCTGTAGACTCGCCAAGGTAATAGAATATTATTCTTTCAAAGATGATTTCTTCTATCCGTATGATTCGTACTTTATCTCAAAGCTCTTGTCTGCTCGCTTGTTTCTTTCTGTGACAAAGCCTTTTGGTGTTAAAACATCCATGCATCCATCAATAGTTCCCTGCCATCCACAAATGAAAAAGACAGTATTATCTTTTGTAATTTTCTCACCAACCATCTTTTCAAGTGTTGACATTTCGCCATCTTTTGACTGTAAGAAACTTTCTACTCTACCTTTATTACCATTCCAAGTTCTGTTAAACCATTCATCTGATCTACTAATAGTAGCTCTGTATTTGAAATTCCACTTGTCTTTTCCTCGGTCAAGACTCTCTTCTTCTAGTCGAGTTAATTCTTCTCTGTAACCTAATTCATCAACATAACTGGCTCCGTGAAATACTACAACTTCTCTTTTACTTCCTATTGCATGAAGGTGTTTTGCATAACTAACAAATGGTGCAAGACCCGTGCCACCGCCAAGACATACTATTCTTCTATTGTCTGGTTCACCGTCTGGTTTTTTTTCTTCTATAGTGAAAGGTCCAGTAGGTTTTAACCAAATTATCTCATCTCCTTCTTTTGCACTAAACAAAACTGTAGTAAGACGTCCTGGTAGTGGTTTTCTTACCCATCTTATGTATAATTCAATATAATTTCTGGTCTCTGGATTTGATGCAATTGAATATGCTCTTCGAATAACTTTATTCTCTGCTGGTATGTGTGCCCCAAGTGTAAGAAATTGTCCAGCTTTGTATTGTGGAACTTCGCCACCTTCTTTTGGCTTGAATCTAAAAACAGCTAAATCTTCTTTCTGAATTTGTATGTATGAAATTATCGCTTTACTGTCTACGACCACGTGAAGTTTTTGATTTAGAAGGTTAAATATCTTATGCTATTATTTTGCATACAAATTTTGATTCACGCTAAACGTTAATAACCTCTCAAAAAAAGTTAATGCAAATCAGATGTAATATTCTGGTTGAATATGGGCCGGTCGTCTAGCCTAGTAGGATACGCCCTTGGCATGGGTGAGATCGTGGGTTCAAATCCCACCCGGTCCACTTTTTTAAGTTACAGTAATTGCATGAGTTAACATGGAAGCAAGTGGATTAATGTCGCGCAAATTATCCCAAACAAAAATTTCAATTTTATAATTTCCTCTTGTATGTGGTGTCCATGAAAGCGCTGCGTTAAGAGTCTGATTTTTTACAATAGATCCAGTGGCATAATTTAGATCAACAATTGCCCCATCTGAATTAATTACCTGTACTATGTATGCCCAATTGACGTTCTTATCACCTGAATTCTTTAAAGAAGTTTGTAAGTTAAGCTGCTGATCAACAACAGGAGATTTGATATCCTCGCCAAGAGAATTTACTACTTTGAAATCTGATGTTGAAACCTCTTGATATCCGTATGCAGAACTAATTCCTATTATTGCTATTCCAAAAAATATGACCAGTAAAAACTTCAATGCCTCGAATTTTTCATTCTTAGATTTAAATTATCCCAAATGATACTCAATGTATGTCCGAATCTAGAGACATAATCTACATAGGAAAGAAGCCTCTGATGGCGTATGTTACTTCTGCGCTCATACAGTTGGCAAATCAACCAAAAATATCAATCAAGGCAAGAGGACTTAGTATCGGCGCTGCAGTAGACGTAGCTCAAATCATAGCACGAAAGACAGAAAATGCAGGCTTTGCCGTGGGAAACATCACAATAGGTTCAGAACAAATGCAATCACAAGATGGACGTACTAGAAATGTTTCTACTATAGAAATAGAAGTAAAGAGAACAAACTCTTAGATAGGACCTTGAAAAACACTTTTCTTTTTTGTTAATTATTTTATCGAGTACTTGTTTTCCATCTTCTTGAATTTTGTAAGATCAACAATATCGTTAAACTCATCAAAATTAACAAGAGATTCTTTAAACTTCAAAGTAGTTCCAGATTTTTTCAATTCCTTTAGAATCTTTAATGTAGCAAATGTGTTTGCATAAAGCACTGATAATGGATATAAAATTAGATTAAATCCCATCTTGTGTAGTTCATTGGATGAAAGAACAGGTGTTGCTCCACCCTCTATCATATTTGCAACCAGAGGAGCTTTAATCGATTTTCCTATTTTTTTCATCTCTTCAATTGATTTTGGAGCTTCAACAAAAATTGCATCTGCTCCAATTTCTTTATAAAGTAAACCTCTTTCTATTGCAGCGTCAATACCTTCAGTAGCTCGGGCATCTGTCCTTGCCACAATTATGAAATCCTTACTTTTTCTAGCATCAACTGCAGCACGCAGTTTTTCAACATACTCTTCTTTTGGAATTACTTCTTTACCAGACATGTGTCCACATCTCTTTGGCCATTTCTGATCTTCAAGAAATATTCCTGATGCTCCAACTGCCTCCAATTCATTTACAAGTTTCCATACGCTCAATGGATTTCCATAACCTGTGTCAGCATCTACTATGACTGGAACAGAGACTGATTTGCATATTCTTGTTGCATTTTCAATTGTCTCTTTAGAGCCGATGAAACCATAATCTGGCATACCAAGTAGTGCTGCTGATGTTCCATATCCTGTCTGAAACATTGCTTCAAAACCTACTTTCTGGGCTATTCTTGCAGTTATTGCATCGTATACTCCTGGAAAAACAAGAGGTTTTGATTTGTCTAATAATAATTTTCTAATATTTGTCAACTGTGGCTATAATGTTCTACAATTATTTATTACTTGGTTGACTGCTGATTATTTTTCATATTCCTAGGTAACACAGAGAATTATGTATCAAGAGGGTGTAGAATCTTCACAAGACATATTTATGAAGCCTGAAAAGTAGAATTCGAATAATGGTTAACAGCATAGAACTTGATCTCTTGATAGTAGGTTCTGGTCTTGCTGGTCTTAGGGCCGCAATTCAAGCAGCAAAAGTTAGTTCAAAGTTAAAGATAGGAGTAATTTCAAAGCTTCAAGTTATGCGTTCACACTCGGTATCTGCCGAAGGTGGAACAGCAGCTGTTCTATATCCTGAAGATGGAGATTCTCTTGAATCTCATGTTTATGATACTGTTAAGGGAAGTGACTTTCTTGGAGATCAGGATGTTATTGAAAGACTTGTACAGGAAATGCCATCTGAAATATACCAGCTTGAACATTGGGGAATGCCTTGGTCAAGAAGAGAGGATGGACGAATTGGTCAGAGACCTTTTGGAGGTTACAGCTTTAGCAGAGCAACATATGCTCAGGATAAAGTCGGATTCTATGAGATGCAGACTCTTTATGATACTTGTCAGAAATTTGACAACATAGAATTTTACAATGAATGGTTTGTTACATCTGTAATTCATGACGGTCAAAGTTTCTGTGGTATTACAGCTATCGAACTTTCAAGTGGTAATTTTTACACATTCAAAGCAAAAGCGCTAATTATTGCAACTGGTGGAGCAGGACGAGTTTACAGTTTCTCAACTTATTCATTATCTTCAACCCCTGATGGTTTGGACATGGCGTATCGTGCAGGAATGGCATTGAAAGATATGGAATTTGTTCAATTTCATCCAACTGGAATATTGCCATCTGGAATTCTAATTACAGAAGCTGCTAGAGGTGAAGGAGGTTATCTGATTAACAAGGATGGGGAGAGATTTATGAAAAAATACGCTCCAAACAAACTTGAACTTGCATCCAGAGATGTTGTTTCTCGTGCAATGATGACAGAAATTAACGAAGGTAGAGGCTTCAAAAATGAGACGGGAGTAGAATGTTTGAAATTAGATTTGACACATCTTGGTAAAGAAGTGATTATAGGAAAACTTCCTGCCATCCGAGAAATATCCTTGAAATTTAATGGTGTAGATCCAGTAACTGAACCAATTGATGTAAGGCCAGTATGTCACTATATGATGGGTGGAATTCATACAAACATAGATGGTGCAACCGAAATTCAAGGAATATGGGCAGCTGGTGAAGCTGCATGTAATAGTGTTCATGGAGCAAATAGATTAGGAGCAAATTCAACATCTGAATGTCTTGTTTGGGGAAAGATAACAGGAGATCTTGCTGCAAAATACATTCTTGAAGGTAAATCACAACCACCATTCCCAATGCATCTTATTGCTACAGAAGAAAAGAGAATCTATGATGAAATTTTTAGAGGAAGTGGAAGTGTAAACCCGTACGAAGTACGTCAAGAGTTGACTGATATCATGAATTCAAAAGCTTATGTCTATAGGACTGAAAACAACCTAGTTGAAGGATTAAAACAAGTACGACAATTACACCAAAAAACTTGGAAGCATGTAGATGATAAAGCTAAAGAGTATAACACTAACTTTTCAAATGTCATGGAACTTGATTCAATGTTTCGTGTTGCTGAAGTTATTCTGATGGGTGCGATTGCAAGAAAGGAATCCAGAGGTGCACATGCGAGAGTTGATTATCCTGATAGGGATGATAAGAACTTCTTACACCATACTCTTGTTTACTATGATACCAAGGAGCCTGTTCTTAAGACACATCCAGTAACTATTACTAAATACAAGCCAGTGGAGAGGAAATACTAGTGACAGAAAGATTGTCAAACCGTGAAGGCATAAAGGGAATGGCAAATCCTACTCGATATGGAATAGAAAGAGTTGCATATTGGTTACAAAGACTCACTGGACTTGGTTTACTTGCTTATTTGATAGGGCATATTTTTGAAACAAGTACAATTGTCCATGGAAAAGTTGCATGGGATAAAATGTTAGAATTTACACAGACGCCACAAGGGCATATTATACTTACACTGGTCATTGGCATGTGTGTTTTTCATACCGCAAATGGAATTCGAGTAATGCTTGGTCATGGAGGCATAGGAGTTGGAAAACCTGGACAACCAGAATATCCATACAAAGCAGCATCATTAAACTACAAACAAAGACTTTGCATCTGGGTCTCTATCGGACTTGCAGCTCTTGCTATGATGTATGGTGCATCAATTCTGTTTGGTGATTAAAATGCGAGAAAGTATTATCATGAAAATACATTATGGGACAGCATTAGGAGCTGTAGTACTTGTAGCTGTTCATATCTTAATGAGGATGACACAAAACTTTGGTCAGTCATTACAATATCAAAATGTAATTGCAAATTATCATTTCTTACCATATGCATTGATGTTAGAAGCTGTATTGATACTGTTATCTGTACATGGTTTTAATGGTCTTCGAGTAATTCTTTTGGAGCTAAAACAAGGATCAGGTTATGAGAAAATGGTCAACTATGGATCTCTTGCAGCTATGGCGATTTTGATTGCTTATGGCTCAAGAACTATATTGATGGCAGGAATGGGGGTTTCTTAGACATGGCAGTTGTAACAGCTCCTACATCATCCGAAGAATTAATCACAATTGAAAAAACATCAGGTGAACTAAACACTATAACCCTGAGAATAGCAAGATCAAATCCTGCAGAAGGGCATGAAACCACCTATTCTGAATTCAAGGTCCCAGTAAAGAAATGGACTACAGTTCTGGAAGCAATCTTATACGTAAAACAAAATCTTGATCACGCTGTAGCAGTAAGGTACTCTTGTAGACAAGCATCCTGTGGTTCTTGTGGTATGAAGATTAATGGAAAACCTTCACTGGCTTGTTACACAAAGGTTTCAGAACTACACTCAAACATTATTACAGTTGAACCTATGAATAATTTCCCAATAATTAGGGATCTTGCCGTTGACTTTAAACAACTAATCTCAAACCATAAAAAAATGAAGCCGTTTATCATAAGAGAAGATTCTGAAGTTACACCTGAATCTAAAGAATTTATACAAACACCAAAGGACGTTGAAAAGTATCTCCAGTTCTCCTACTGTATCAAATGTGGTCTGTGTAATGCTGCATGTCCTACAATGGCTACGGATACATCATTTATTGGTCCACAGGGACTTGCACAAGCTTACAGATACGTAGCAGATAACAGGGATAAAGGAAAAGAGGATAGACTGAAAATTGTAGACGACGCTCATGGAATTTGGCGATGTCACTTTGCTGGATCTTGTAGTCAAGTTTGTCCAAAAGGTGTGGATCCTGCAATGGCAATACAATTGCTTAGGGGATATCTCTTAGGATTTACAAAATAGTATTCTAAGGCTTTTTGGGATTTTTACTAGTGTTAACTTGATTGTTTATGGCCTCTGCCATGAAATGATTTGAGACGTTTACCTTTACATCATCGATGCCATCTATCTTGAGCACATTGTCATGCACGTCTTGTGCAATCTTGAATCCAAATATTGCTGGACAAAAAGGACTTGTCAAATGCAAGTCGATTTTAACTTCGGGTCCAATAATGTCAACGTTGTCCACTAGTTCAAGCTCCATTATTGAGACATTAATTTCTGGATCAACTACTTTCGTTAGCTCATCAAAAATCTGCCTTCTTAATTCTAGAGATGCCTGTGACATAAATCAAAAAAGCGTCTACGCTATATATAACCATTCTAATTCTTAAATTGATGTACAGATCAAGACTAGAAGGGAAATTGGATGAAAACACTTTAGAATTTCTCTCGTCAATCTCTGATGATTTTCAAATTGCTTTGTATGATATTTTAGGAAGTCAAGCTCACACTATGATGCTTTTAGAAAATAAAATTATTTCAAAATCTGAAGCTGCAAAAATTCTTAGTGCTTTAGAGAAACTCAAAAAAGAAGAATTTTCTGAAAAATCTGAAGCCGAAGATATTCATGAACTCATCGAGTCTCTAGTTATAAAAAAAGCAGGAAAAGAATCTGGAGGTAAGATGCATACTGCACGCTCAAGAAACGACCAAGTTACACTTGACATACGCATGAAGATACGCGATGACATCAATATCATCTGTTTCTGCCTAAATGAAGTCATTTCTACGCTAATACAACTAGCAGAAAAATATCAAAATACCATAATGCCTCTGTATACTCATCTCCAACAAGCCCAAGTTGGTTTGTTCTCTCATTTTCTTCTTGCATATGCAGATGCACTTTTTCGTGATCTTGACAGATTCTATGTAACATATGGCAGAGTCAATGAATCACCTCTTGGTGCAGGCCCGGTTGGTGGAACGAGTATTCCAATTAACAGGCAATATACTGCAAAAATGCTTGGATTCAAAGGACTAGTAGAGAATTCAATTGATGCAACTTCATCACGAGACTTTGTGGCAGAATATGTTGGAAACTGCTGCATCCTAATGACAAACTTGAGTAGAATGGCAGAAGATTTTATCATATGGTCCACTTCTGAATTTTCTTTTCTTGAATTATCGGACAAATTTACATCTACATCAAGTGTTATGCCACAAAAGAAAAATCCTGACATTCTTGAGCTAATCCGTGGTAAAACCGCTCAAGTCATAGGATATCAAATGGCTATCTTGTCAAATCTAAAGGGATTGCCATCTGGATACAACAGAGATCTCCAACAAATCAAAGTCTCTATTTGGCCAACTTCTAAGATAGTAATATCATCATTACTTGTAGTCAATTCTCTTCTTAAAACTATGAATGTAAATGAGAAAAAACTAAGGCACGCGATAGATGAAGGATTTTCCATATCGCTTGACATTGCAGAAAATCTGGTACGAAAAGGAATACCCTTTAGAGTCTCACACAAAATAGTTGGACATCTAGTACAAATAGCTGCAAATTCAAAAAAATCTCTATTACAACTATCTTTGTCAGAAATAAAAGAAACAATTCCATCCAAAGAAATTGATGCAAAGGAACTCTACAAAATTATCCAGTCAACAACTCCTGAATCATCATTAGATGCTAGAAGGTCACAAGGATCTTCTGGTAAACATGAGCAACAGAGAATGATTACAGACAGGAAAAGAAAAATTCAGGCATATGTAGTTGGGACCACTAAAAGAACAAATGAAGTAAGGACTGCATTTGAGGACCTTGAAAGTAAATTAAAAGTCTTGATAAAAAACAAAGCCTAAAATATGATTCTGTCGAGTCTGAGGGAGTTTTATTCGGTTGTTGAAAATAGGTTGGTTCTCCTGAAGGTAGTTTACTAGCTATTTCTATCGCCCTATTGATAAGCAAAAATATCTGTTCCTTGTTGGGTAGGTCTATTCCATTGGATTGAGAATATCTCAAAAGCCATATTATCGAGGATGAAAGGTGTTCCAGTAATTCATCGTTAATTCTCTTAACCTGTATGGCATAATTCAGTTTTTGATTAATCCCTAAATCGATAAAATAATCACTCTTATCGGTATACATGATTACCCCTCTTACTTTGTTCTTTTGTCTGATCAAGAAGATCTTTTAATGGTTCAAGTGTAGAAATTACCTTTTCTTTCTGTTTATGCAATTCTGATTTTATATCATCAAATTCTTTCTTATCTGGAAGTTTATCGATTGACTCGTAAAGATTGTTAATTGCATTAGATTGTAAAATCATTACTTGATAGCAAAATGAAAACATTCCCCATGTAGTCTTGAATGAATGGAAGAGATATTCTAAATCATAATTCTTTTTATCTTCTTGCCTTTTTGCAAACTCACTTTCACTTTGTTGCCACCCCTCAAAAATTTTGATTCCATCCTGCAATCCTTTTATTAACATATCAGGAATTATTTTTTCACTCATCTTTCAACCACGCCTTCAATGCTTTTTCAACTAGGTCTGAAAGATCCATATCGGTTTCAACTGCTCTAATCTTAGCTTTCTTCCATAGATTAGGATCTACTTTGATTGATGTGGTTTCTTTTTTAACTTGATCTTTACCTGTCATAGTAATATAATATTTGAAGTATTATATAAATATGTAATATAATCTTTATAAAGTAGTAGTTGTAATACTAGTAGTATGGTAGTACAATACCCAAATAACCAATCGGAAACCCGAATGATGAGAGGAATGGCAATAACCGAAACCTCAGCAATAAGAGAGAATGAGGATGGTAGTTTTGCTGTCCCTTCTCAGACGGGGAATGGTGTTTATACAGTAAAAATTGTTGAGAATAAATTCGTCTGTAACTGTGCAGATTTTACTTTTAGAAAAATTGACACATGTAAGCACGGCTACGCCTGCAAGTTCTGGATTGCAACTAATACATTTCTTAACAACAAGCCAAAACCAAAAGTCTTTGCAGAAGATTCAGTCCAATGCGATAGATGTAGTTCAATCAGAACTATTCACTATGGTAAAAGTGCAGACAAACAGATCTTCTACTGCAAAGATTGTAAGCACAAGTTCAGAGAACCAAGCTTGCTAAAGAAGGCAAGATATGATCCAAAGATTGTTACACTTACACTAGACCTCTATTTCTCTGGTCTTTCGCTTCGAAAAGTAGCAAGAAGTGTAAATGATCATTTTGGTTTAGAGCTTGATCATTCAACAATTTACAACTGGATCAAAACATACGTGCCAATCATTTCCAAGTATGTTAATTCACTTGTGCCAAATGATACAGCATTAAGAACATGGTCAGCAGATGAAGTCTTTGTCAAGATGAAAGATGGAAATGAAGTAAGAGATGGAACTCATCTAGCTTATCTTTGGAATGTCATGGATTACAAATCTCGCTATATTCTAGCTTCAAAGCTTTCAGAACGCAGAGATACTAATGGTGCAATCCAAGCATTTCAAGAAGCAATCAAAAATGCCAATGGTCACTTGCCAAATACCATAAACACAGATGGCTTGGATGGTTATGTTCCAGCAATTAAAAAAACATTTGATAATGGAGTTTGGCACAAAGCTAGAACTGGAATAAACAAGCCACACGCCAACAATAACAGATTAGAAAGAAGCAATGGAACACAGCGTGAAAGAATCAAGGTTCAGAGAGGATGGAAATCAATGGATACCATGATTCCTGAAGGTCTTAGGATTCACATGAACTGTGTAAAGCCTCACATGGCGTTAGATGGTCGTAGTCCAGCACAAAAAATAGGGATTATGAAAGAGAGGGCAAAATGGATTGACTTGTTGGAGTTTAGTATGAAAAAAGTAAATTGAGATTTAGCTCAATTTGACTTTGCCGTCTGGAATGACCATATAGCTTTCAGGGTCATTTGGGCAGTCAAAAATCGCTTCTGCCTCTTTTATCATCTGTTCTTCAGGTTTTGGAGTCATTACGAAATCACTTCTTACTTAAGTTATAAACGTATGAAAGTATAAAGCTAACTGATTTTGTCTACTGGATTTGGTATCCATTTTAGGCACAAATTAAATCAATGATATTAACGCTAATGCTAGAGGGATTATGAATAGAATGTTATGGGAATGTCTAATTGCTTCATTTCTTATCAAGCCTGCTGTCACAAATGATGCGGCTATGATACCTATGGCAAAATCAAATCTATGATCTATTAATTGCTGTATTGTGGGTGGAACAGTAGAACCGCATGCATTAAACCAATCGCATTGATGTGAAAAATAAAGTGGTATTGTGGCAATAGCAAGAACTGTAGCAGCCAAAACTGGAAAGAAAACCACATGTTTGTTTGCTCTAAATGAATAAGAAATATCCATAGATTTTACCACATCTGGTCTAATTGTTATAGACAATGTATCAGAAGTTTCATTTACATACATTGGTGTAGTTCCATCTTTTTTTATTTCCCAGTCAGTGAATATCTTATAATCATCTTTATTATCAGTCCAAGCAATTCTTGGTTTTCTAGTAAATTCATAATCCTCAGGTTTTCTTATTATGTAAAAAACTGAATGTAATGCATTACGCTTGTATTCGGTGGTTATTTGATTACTTTTTTGCTTTTCTTTTGGGGCATCATATTCTAATGTTATTATCCTAAATTCATTTTTAGTCAATGCTTTTTTCGTGGGGATTCTTATCCATAAAATGAATTTTTTCTTATCTCTAAGTTCTTGTAAAAAATCCTCTTTTGCCTGTCTTTCTGTTCCTACAGCAGTTCTCATTCTACCTGTAAGTAATGCAAACGTATGTTCATTACTAACTAATGGTAGCTCCTCACCATCTGAGTCGTATATGTGTAGATTTGGCATGAAGTGATCTTGTACTATGAATACATTAGTTACAACATCAAATAATGTTCTGAAAGTAAATTCTTCTTTGATGAATGTTTTAGCTTTATAGCTATGATCTATGAAAATTCTTTGCCTAAGTATATCCACAGCTTCTAACATTATTCTTGTGAATTACTAATGTACTATTGATTAAGCTTTTTCTCTGTGAAATTTGGGCTTAATCAGCAAACCAAGATTCAACAACCATTCAAAACAACTCTTGAAAAAACAAAGCCTAAAATATGTGGGAAACATAGGAAAATCGAAATTTTTACAGGTAAAACTTGTAATTACTTGAATTTAATGTAGGAAATTTGACTTTTATATTTATTTTACTTAACATATGGGC
>Ga0209517_10001146_pt1 | contig 41413 bp, 28 predicted proteins | sample PeaSoiMetSII2010_FD_187695 | JGI IMG/M metagenome (GOLD analysis project Ga0209517, IMG submission 187695) | Peat soil microbial communities from Weissenstadt, Germany - SII-2010 (SPAdes) (version 2) | ecosystem: Environmental > Terrestrial > Soil > Wetlands > Peat | place: Germany...
AAGCGCAAGGCGATGGCTTGTTGCTTTGCTGCCGGCCTGGTCGCGGTTCTGTTCAGGGAGCTGACCTATTCCTCTCTATTCGAGCACCAACTCACGCTAGGCGGGTGGCCCGTAGGCTGGGTGGGAAGTAGCCTCTGGGTGGCGGCTGGCCCGTAGGCTGGGTGGGAAGTAGACTCTGGGTGCCCCACCCTCGTTTTGGGAGGGTGGGTCTTGGGTTATTCCTTCTTCCTCTCACTCCGCAACCACATCAATCCCCACCAACCCCAGTTCACCCTTCGCGCAAAACGACCAACTGCTCCAAGGCCAGTCTTTCGGGTGATCCACAAGCCCTCGCGCCACTGGGTTCCTGTGCATGTACTCCAACTTTTCTCTTTTCTTGCCGGTCGTGTACACATTGAAATCATAAAATCGCGGCTGCCAGAAACGGCGCGGGTTTCCCGACGGCTCTGGAAAAGTCAAACGCAGTTGTTTCTCACACGCCTTCCGCCATTTTGCCCGCATCTTTTGTGAGACGCGTTGCTTCAGCATTTGCAACACTGTTGAAGGTGTGCCTTTGGGGGGCTCACTGATGAGCAGGTGCACGTGCTCGGGCATCACCACAAACCCCACTAGCAGAAATCCGTACTCCGCGCGAACCCGCGCTAGCTCTCTTACAAACACGTTTCGTGCCCGCACGGTCTTCAGCAGCGGCGCCCGGCGATAACAACTGAACGTCAGAAAGTGCAGATGGCCGCGGCCATAGTAGCGCTTCAATCCTTTCGGCACCGCACACCTCAAGCAGCAGAAGACCCAAGACCCACCCTCCCACCACGAGGGTGGGGCACCCTGTCATTCTACTTCGCGGTGAATTATTACAGTGGTACCCTAACCTGCAATGTGTGCACGCTCAAACTTTGTACCTGGGTTCCGTCCGGGCCACTCGCCATCACTCTTTGGATTGCCGCGATCTTGCTAGCAGCTCTGCTGTTCCTGCCTACGAAACCCATTCGGATGCGTGCGGTGGACTGGAGCGTGCTCCTCCTCGCCGCGTTTGAAATCCCTTCGCTCCTGTTCTCCCAATACCGCGCGCCTTAATCGCCACGTCCGCCAGCCCAATAATGCTCGACGCGGCGGGTTGGTGAACATTGAGACGGTGGAGGGGGCGATTGGAGTGGTAGGACGGAATTTGCGTGGGCTCGAGAGTAGGATGGCGTGAAATGGCTGAAAGTTTGCCGCGATCCCTCCACTGCGGCTCGCCAATGGCGCGAGCCTCCGGTCGGGATGACAACGCGTTGGTGATTGGCGAGATGGATCGAGATGGAATGGAGCGGTATTTGGGCCAACCCCAGGAAAAGGCAAACCCCAAGAGCGGCCTGCCCCCCTCCTACGGCGGGCAGGCAGAAGGACGGGCCCTGCAAACCCGGGAGAAAAGCCGCAGGGCTCGAAGACTCGCCCTGCGCTACATTCGGAAAACCCAAGAGGAAAAGTGATTAGAGTTGAAGGCCGAGGAGGCGAGCGGCGTTGTGGTAGCAGATGTTTTCGATCATGGGGCCCAGGAGATCTTCGCGGTCGGGGAGCTCGCCGCGCTCGACGTCGGCGCCCAGTAGATTGCAGAGGACGCGGCGGAAATATTCGTGGCGTGGGAAAGACATGAAGGAACGGGAATCGGTCACCATGCCGACGAAACGAGAAAGCAGGCCGGTGTTGGAGAGGGCGTTTAACTGCGACTCGATGCCCTGCTTTTGATCCAGGAACCACCAGGCGCTGCCAAACTGAATTTTTCCGGGGATGGAACCGTCCTGGAAATTCCCGATCATGGTGGAGAAGAGATGGTTATCGCTGGGATTGAGATTGTACAGAATCATTTTAGGCAGGGAGTTTTCGCGATCGAGTTGATTGAGGTAGGCGCCGAGTGAAGCGGCCTGTGGAACGTCGGCGATGGAATCGAAGCCGGTATCGGGGCCGAGGGATTGCAGAGCGCGGGAGTTGACGTTGCGAAGAGCGCCGAGATGCAACTGCTTGGTCCAGCCGGATTGGGCATCGAGTTGGCCGAAAAAGAGCATGAGGTGGGAGGCGAATTCGGAGTGCTCGTCGGGCGTGGCCGCTTGGCCGGAACGGACTTTGTCGAAGATGACGGTGGCGCGGGATTCAGTGCAGAAATTGGCGTGACAGTGGAGCAGGCCGTGGTCGGAGAGGCGGCAGCCCGCTTGATGGAAAGAGGCATGACGATTGCCGAGGGCGTCCAGAAAATTAGAGAGCTTGCCGATGTGGACGTTGGCGGAGGCGGCGAGACGTTCGACCCAGGGATTGAAAACGGCGGGGAGATGGACGTTGAGAGCCTGATCGGGGCGAAAGGTGGGATAAACGCGCGTGGGGAGATGGGCCGCGGCAATTTGCGAGTGGAGCTGAAGATCGTCGGTGGGATCGTTGGTGGTGCAAAGAGCGCGGACGCGGAACTTCGCGAGGATTCCTTGCACGGCAAGATCGGGAGATTCGAGAAGCTTGTTAGCGTGTTGCCAGATTTCGGGAGCGGTGCCTTCATCGAGAAGTTCATCAACGCCGAAATACCGCTGCAATTCGAGATGCGTCCAATGGTAGAGAGGATCGCGGAGGCAGTGAGGAACGGTGGAAGCCCAAGCGAGAAATTTGTCGTAGGGGGAAGCGTCACCGGTGCAGAAGGATTCGGCAATACCGTTGGCCCGCATGGCGCGCCACTTGTAGTGATCGCCTTCGAGCCAGATCTCGAAGAGATTGCTGAACTGGCGATTGGCGGCGATGTCCGCAGCGGGAAGATGCGAATGAAAATCGAGGATGGGGAGAGGCGCGGCAAATTTGTGGTAGAGATGGCGGGCGGTGGGAGTGTGGAGGAGGAAGTCGTCGTGGATGAAGGGCATAGTGGTCAGGGGCGAGGGGCAGATAAAAAAAGCGCGCGAGTCTCGCAAGGCAAGAAAACACCGGGCGGAGCGGGATGTCAAGGGAATCGTTGGAGATGCAGATAAATCTGGCTTTAACCGAGGAGGAGTAGAGGGTAGGCTTAGGCAACGGACAAGAGAGAGGCGCCCGCTTCAGAAAGCGGCCGCTACAAAGACGTATGGGACCCAAGAACCGACCCCGCGAGGCGGGGTCGGCCACTACAAAAGATTTTGATTTGGAAAGGCTAGGGCGAGCGATGGCTTACGCAGGATTTGATTTGACGGGGAAGGTGGCGGTGGTGATTGGTGGAACGTCGGGGATCGGGCGGGCGATTGCGCGCGGATTGGCGGAGGCGGGCGCGGACGTGGTGGCGTCTTCGCGGCGCGCGGAACAGGTGGAAGAGACGGCGAAGGAGCTTGAAGGGCTCGGGAGACGGACGGTGCGCGTGACGTCGGATGTGTGCGACGGGGCTTCGCTGGAGAAGTTGCTTGTAGCGAGTGTGAAGGAATTTGGGAAGGTGGACATATTGGTGAATTCGGCGGGAACGACGAAGCGCGGGGCGACAGCAGATTATTCCGAGGCGGATTGGAACAAGATCCTGGAGACGAACCTGACGGGGACATTGCGGGCATGTCAGATCTTCGGAAAACACATGATCGAGCGGCGGACGGGACGAATCATCAATATTGCTTCGATATCGTCGTTTGTGGGGCTGCTGGAAGTGGCGGCGTACAGCGCGAGCAAGGCGGGAGTAGCTTCGCTGACGAAGTCGCTGGCGGTCGAGTGGGCACAATACGGCGTGTGCGTGAACGCGATTGCGCCGGGAGTGTTTCCTACGCCGCTGAATGAGAAGTTGCTGACCGGGACGGCGCGCGGGAATGAGTTTTTGATGAGGACACCGATGAAGCGGTTCGGGCGAGTGGAAGAGTTGGCGGGAGCGGCGGTGTTTCTGGCATCGGATGCGGCGAGTTTTGTGACGGGGGAGATATTGAGGGTGGATGGGGGGATGCTGGCGAGCGGGGTGAATCAGTAGGGGAGCGAGAGAAACCAAGACACAGGTACAAAAGCGGCATCTGGGGCAGCCAGAAGAAGAGCGTGGAAGGGTTGAGGTGGTGGCATGATCCCTCCACTGCGCGGCCCGACGCGCCAAACGACGGCGCGGAAGAAAAAATCGGGCGGCTCCGGTCGGGATGACAGTTTTTCGATCGCACGGAACCCAAGACCCAGGTACGGAAGCGGTACTTGCGGCACCCGCAGAACCAAGAGCGGCCCGACTCAGAAGGATGGGCCCTAGAGACCCAAGAAAAAGCCAATACATTAGAGGGATTGCGGACATGGGGCGCAGCGGGCTGCGCCCCTACATGGGTATTGCGGTAAGGGGTATCACAGTGGCGTGACAGGGGTCACATCTGGTTGGGTTGCGGCTTGCCAGAATCGGGTGGTGAGCAACAAGAGTCTCAAGCGGCTGCGGCTTTGGTCGCAGATTTTCTTCTTCACGCTGTTTATGGTGCTGCTGGTGCGGACCGAATACCGGGCATCGGTGCGCTTGAGCGGGGATGACGTACGGCTAAGTTACCCGGTACACCTGTTCTTCCAAATAGACCCCTTAGTGGCGATCAGCAACGCGCTGGCGAGCCGGGCGCTGTACAAAGGTCTTTTGTGGAGCCTGGTGGTTCTGATTCCCACCTTATTTTTGGGACGATTCTTTTGCGGGTGGATCTGTCCGATGGGGTCGATTCACCACTTCTTCGGGAGCTGGAAATCAGAGGCGAAGAGGGGCAAGCAACTGATTGAATCCAACCGGTATAAGAAGTGGCAGACGACCAAGTACTACGTCTTGATAGGGGTGCTGGTGGCGGCGCTGTTGGGGACCGGGCTGGTGGGCTGGTTGGACCCGTTTTCGTTTCTGACCCGTTCGGTGGGGCTTTCCGTGCTGCCGGCAGTGAACTACTTGACGAATACAAGTTTGAAGGTGCTGGAGGGGAGCGGGTTTGGAGTGGTGCGGTTTGGCGCTGGAGTGCTGCACGCGATCCTGAGCGCGACGATTCTCAGTTTGAAGCAGCCACACTTCCGGCAGGGGTTCGTACTCGGGCTGCTGTTCATTTTTGTGGTTTCTTTGAATTTTTGGGTGAACCGGTTCTTCTGCCGGGCGATTTGCCCGTTGGGAGCGCTGCTGGGACTGGCGTCGCGCTGGTCGATTCTGGGGCTGGAGAAGAATGAGGCTACCTGCGACAACTGCAATCGCTGCCTGCTGTACTGCCAGGGAGGGGATGACCCGATTGGAGGAGTGCCCTGGCGCAAATCGGAATGCCATTTGTGTTTGAACTGCGTGGGGGAATGCCCGCACGACGGGCTGAAGTTCACGTTCTTCCCGGTGGGGAAATTGACTGAGGGGCCCAGCCTGCAGCGTCGGCGGATGTTGACGGGGTTGGCGGCGGGAGCGGTGGCGATTCCGCTGTTGCGGAGCACGACGGTTTTTGGAGTGGAGAAGAACGCGAAGCTGGTGCGGCCACCGGGGGCGGTGGAGGAATCGGAATTTTTGGCGCGATGCGTGCGGTGCGGGGAGTGCATGAAGGTATGCCCGAATAACGCGCTGCAGCCGGCAGTGAGCGAAGCGGGATTGGAAGGAGTGTGGACGCCAGTGCTGGTGCCGCGCATCGGCTATTGCGAGCCGAGTTGCGTGTTGTGTTCACAGGTTTGCCCGCCGGGAGCGATCTGGGAGATTACGCCAAAAGAGAAGGCGTGGGTGGTGGGATTCAATAGCGAATCGAAACCGATCCGGATTGGGACGGCGTTTTACGATCGCGGGCGATGCCTGCCGTGGGCCATGGCGACGGAATGCATCGTGTGCGAAGAGTGGTGCCCGACTTCACCGAAAGCGATTTACGTTCAAGACGCGGAAGTGATTGACGCGAAGGGGCAAGTGAAGATGCTGAAACAGCCGCGCGTGGATCCGCAACTCTGCGTGGGATGCGGGGCTTGCGAATATGCGTGCCCGGTGCAGGGGCTGCCCGCGGTGGCGGTGAGCAGCATCGGGGAGACGCGATCGAAGACGAATCAGATCCTGCTGAACCAAAGAAAGAAGCGTGCATGATGAGAAAAAGAGAGAGGGCTTGGCGGGTTGCGGGAAGCGTGATGTTCGCAGCGGTTTTGTTGGCGGGCTACGGCTGCAAGAAAGCTTCGGGGCCGGCAGACCATGGATTTCCCGGGGGGAGCGAAATAAATGGTTGGGCGAGGACGGGAGAGATCCGCACGTTCGCGGCGGAACAACTGTCTGATTATATCGATGGCGACGCGGAGAAGTATTTGCAGGCGGGAGTGAAGAGCACATCGACGGCGGACTACATGTCGAAGGATCAGGCGCAGGTGGTGGCGGATATTTACACGATGTCCAGCGCAGCGGGAGCGCAAAAGATATTCGAGTCGGAGCCTGCGGGGACGGCGAAGAACGCGGAAGTGGGAGAGGCTTCGCGGCTGTACAAACAGAGCCTGACATTCCGGAAGGGGCAATACCTGGTAAGGATCGTGGCGTATCAAGATGCGCCGCAATTGGAGCAGCGGATGGTGGTTTTGGGGAGAGCGATCGAGAAGAAGCTGTCTCATTAGCTGGAAGCGAATTCGCAGCAGGGAGCCGACATGAACGAGAAAAACGGAAAGAGCCGCAGGGAATTTCTGAAGAACATCGCAGTGGGCGCTGTGGCCGCTAAAGTGGGGCTCCTGGCAGCAATGGAGGCTGGCGCAACGGAGAGTGCGGGGGCCAAATCCACCGTGGTGATCGCGAGAGACGCGCAACTGTATGGAACGAGCGCGAAGCCGGAGGCAAGCCGGGTGGAAAAACTGCTGGATCGCGCGATGCAGACTTTCTATCAGAGCGACGATGCGGTGACACCGTGGAAGAAGTTGGTGCGGCCCGGCGAAGTGGTCGGATTAAAGGTGAATACGATTGGTGGGCCGGGGCTTTCGACGCACATTGTGCTGGTGGAGGCCATTTGTGAGCGATTGCAGCAGGCGGGAGTGAAAGCGAACAACATTGTGGTGTGGGATCGCACGAACCGGGAGTTGGACCGTGTGGGGTACAAACTAACGGCCACGGGGAATGGCGTGCGGACGCTGGGGACGGATAGCAAAGAGACGGGGTACGAGGAAACGGTATCCGAGTTTGGGGCGGTGAAGACGCGGCTATCGAAGCTGCTGACACGAACGTGCGACTGCATGATCAATGTACCGCTGCCGAAGGATCACGATCTTGCGGGAGTGACGATGGCACTGAAAAACATGTACGGGGTCAATCACAACCCACAGGATCTGCACGAGAATAACTGCTGCCCGTATATTGCGGACTTGAACATGATTCCGGCGATCAAAAACAAGTTCCGGTTGGTGATCGCGGATGCAATGATGGCGTGCTACCAAGGCGGGCCGATGTTCAGTCCGGAGTACACATGGAAATATAACGGGTTGATGGTGGCGAGCGATCCCGTGGCGATTGACAGGACGGCGTGGCATATCATCGAGAAAAAGCGCGCGGAGCAGGGATTGAGACCGCTGGCCGAAGTGGGCAGGCCTGCAAAGTACATCGTGGTTGCGGCGGATGCGCAACACCGGTTGGGAACGGACGATCCGAAGCGCATCAAGCTGGTAGAGGTTTAGCGCAGTGGCGGAATCTAAAGAAAACGCGGCGGCGGAGAAGGCGACGGGAATTGATCGGCGCGAGGCGATGCTGCGAATCCTGCGGCTGGCGGGGGTAAGCGCGGGCACCGTGGCGGCGGGGTACTGGCTGAGCAAGCGGAGCATGCGGCCGGTAGAGCAATTGGTGGTTGGCGCGCGGCGGGATCACACGATTGCGGCGAATGCAGCGCTGCCGGAGATGGCGGTGATTCGCGGAGGGAATCCGCGGGAACTGGTGCAGCGCGCGCTGGCGGAACTGGGGGGTATCCGGCGGTTCATCGGGCGAACGGACGTGGTGATCGTGAAGCCGAACATTGCGTGGGACCGCACGCCGGAGCAAGCTGCAAACACAAATCCGGAAACGGTGGCGGAAGTGGTGAAGCAGTGCTGGGAAGCGGGCGCGAAAAAAGTGATTGTGACGGATGTGAGCTGCAATGATCCGAGGCGGTGCTTTGAGCGGTCGGGAATTGCGGCGGCGGCGCGGCAGGAAGGCGCAGAAGTAGTTTTGCCCGAGCCCTCTCGGTTCAAGGAAGTGGACCTGGGCGGCGATGTATTGCAAGCCTGGCCGGTGTTCCAGCCATTTCTGGAGGCGGACAAGATCATCAACATTCCGATTGCGAAGCATCACAGCCTGACCGGGGCGACGCTGGGGATGAAGAATTGGTACGGGATATTGGGCGGGCAGCGGCACCGCTTGCACCAGCAGATTCACGAAAGCCTGGTGGACCTGGCGGATTTCATGAAGCCGACGCTGACGATCATGGATTCTTACCGGGTGCTGTTGCGCAATGGGCCGACGGGAGGAAACCTGGAAGACGTCTCGCTGAAGAAGACGCTGATCGCGGGGACGGATCCCGTGGCGTTGGATGCGTATGTGGCAAAGGCTTATTGGAATCTGGATGCGGCGGCATTGCCGTATTTGAGGATGGCGAACAAGCGAGGGTTGGGCACGGTGGAGTTTGAGAAAGTGCGGATGAAGGTTGTGGGGATTGGGGAAAGCTGAGTCTTCCGGGAATTAAGTTGAAATTTGAAACTGAAGAGAAATTTCTCACTCCGCAGACTCCGTTCGAAATGATGGGTGTCTGAGATGGAAGAGGGGTTCATCGCACAAAAAACGTGCGATCGAAAACCGTGCCTCACTCCACAGACTCCGTCCGGAAGGACCGCTATTTGGAGAAGGACCAGTTGGCCCTGTCGCGTCACTCAGGGGTAACGCCTTCGATGATAAATATGCGGCTTTTCGCCGCGCTGTGCCTGATGGGCTTGATGGCGTCGTAGGCTGGCGAATCCCACCACTCGCGGGCTTTCTGAGCGCTGTCGAAAGCGATTATCACGACGCCGCCCTTAGGCGGATCACCCTCTAGAGGCTGGATATTATGGCCACGAACGACATAGTGGTGATTGAACGGCGCCAGGGTTTCCGGCACCTTTTCGCCATACTTCTGCATAGTAGCGGGGTCTGATACTTCGACTTCCGCGATGACGTAGCCAGGAGGCGCTTTGACCTGCTGCGCATGAATCACCTCAGCGCCAGCAACACCGATCGAGACGCCAGCCAGAACTGCCAGCACTAGTTTGTGGTTTGTTTTCATGGTTTAGTTCTCCTTGGTGCGAATTGGAGACCACGCGCTCGCCCCTATGAAGGGATTGAAGAAATTGGAGCACGCCTCGAAGTGGGAAGTCCAACGATTAGTCGCGGCCCTCGAGCTTAGAGGGAGACGCCGCGCTTCCAGGGGATGAAGTCGTCCTGGGCGAGGAGTTCGGCTTTGGTGCGGAGTTCGCCGCTGGCGACCTGGATTACGTGATTCAGGATTTGTTCACCCATTTCATCAATGGTTTTTTCACCGGTGATGATACCGCCCGCGTCGAGATCAATGATGTCCGGCATGCGCTGGGCTAGATTTGAGTTCGTGGAAATCTTGAGGACTGGAGCGATGGGATTTCCGGTGGGTGTGCCCAGCCCGGTGGTGAACAAGACGACGCTGGCGCCGGCGCCTACCTGCGCGGTAACACATTCCACATCATTCCCCGGCGTGCATTGCAGATGCAGGCCCGCCACGGTGGAATATTCCGGATAATCGAGGACGGCCATGACCGGCGAAGTGCCGCCTTTTTTGGCCGCGCCAGCGGATTTCATTGCGTCGGTGAGCAGGCCATCTCGGATATTGCCTGGCGAAGGATTCATCTCAAAACTGGAGCGAACGGCTTTGGCGCGCGCGGCATAGTCGTTCATAAGTTGCATAAAGCGGCTGGAGACTTCTTCGCTGACACAGCGATTGATGAGCTCCTGCTCGACGCCGCAGAGTTCGGGAAATTCGGAGAGAATTCCCTTCCCGCCAAGAGCGACGAGGAGATCGGCGGTGTGGCCGATGGCGGGATTGGCGGAGAGGCCGGAGAAACCATCGGAGCCGCCGCATTTCAGGCCGAGGGTGAGATGGGATAAGGGCACCGGTTCACGGACGGATTTGTTTGCTTCAACGAGTCCCAGGAAAGTCTCGCGGATGGCTTCGGAGAGCATGGCGGCTTCGGAAGCGCTTTTTTGCTGCTCGAAGATGAGTAGGGGTTTGCGGAAATGGGGATCGCGGCGCTTTACTTCCTCGAGGAGGGTGGGAATTTGCGCGTGCTGGCAGCCGAGGCTGAGGACGGTTGCGCCTGCTACGTTGGGATGGTGGATGTAACCGGCGAGCAGTGCGCAGAGGTTGCGGGAATCCTCGTGAGTTCCGCCGCAGCCGCCTTCGTGAGCGAGGAATTTGATGCCGTCAACGTTTTGGAAGATTTTGGGCGATGCGGGCCCCTGGGGCGATTGCGCGAGGGAAAATTCCTTGAGCTGTTGGGTGTTGCCCTGACGATAAAGGCGGGCTAGTTCCGCAACCTGGCGGCGATAAATCTGCGGTGCGGTGAATCCCAGTTCCTCCTCGAAGGCTTGCTTCAGAACATGGAGATTTCTGTTTTCGCAAAAGACGAGGGGAAGGACGATCCAATAATTGCGAGTGCCAACCTGGCCATCGGGCCTGCGGTAACCGAGAAAGGTTTTTAATCGCCAAGGAGAAACATCGGGCGGTGTCCAGCGCGCGGAACCTTCTTTTGCGTGGAAGGAAGCTGCGGCATGGCGGATGTTGCGCGTGGAAAGCAATTCGCCGCGCTGCAGATTCTGTGCGGCTTTGCCGACGAGGACGCCGTACATGATGACGTCCTCACCGGCGGAGAGATTTTGCGTGAGGAATTTGTGTTTGGCTGGAACATCGGAGAGCAGGAGGTAGTCCTGTCCGGATGATTTCACGATTTCGCCTTTGGGCAGATCGGCGAGGGCAACGAGGACGTTGTCGCGGGGGTCGAATTGAAGAACTTTGCCTATGTTTGCGCCGTTAGTTGGCACCTATGACCTGCCTTTTTGGCCCTGAGTGAGTACTTGAAACTCAATGATGACGCGCGACGGTTGCAAAATGAGATTCTGGCCCATGGGACAGAACAGAGTCTACATCAGAGGGCGACGGTGTTGCTGGTTGGAGCATAAACACCCACAGCGCCCTTGGCCGGCGCTTCGATCAGGCGGGGAGACGCTAGAGAGTGCGGATGGAGGAGAGCAAGGCGACAAAGAGCACCCTATAAGTCTCTAGGGGACAGTATGCTGGCCCGACAGTCCCGATTTGGCACGCCTGATGGACGGGGTCAGACGGCACCCAGGGGCGGAACACAAAGGGGAGAAGGTCAGGTAATGCGTTAATTGTTAACCGTTTAGCGACAACTGCCCTTCGCTGGTGGGAAGCCCTCCGCGAGAAGGGCTCTAATAGATGGTGAGCCCGTTAAGGTCGCCATTGGGAACCTCCCCGCTCCCCATGCAAAAGCTCTTCGAGCTTTGCCTGCGGGTTCTGTAGCAATCACATTTAAAGCATTTTGAAGTACAGGCATACAGGCGCTGGCCGTGTGAGCGTGGTGAACGAACCAGGCAACAAGGTCAGCGGGAGGAAGGCAATGCTGGGCAAGAGGACGTTGCAGGCTGGAGTTCTGGTGGCAGTAGCGGCGGCGTTGACATTCCTTTGTGGGGCCATGCCCGGAGGGGGAGGGGTGGTAACGCATCAACGCGTGCCGGAGTTCCGAGATTGGAGCACGCGCCACGTCCTCTATTCGAACTGGGGATACTTCGCTGACGTGAATAAGGCGAGTTCCGACCCACGAGCCATTTTCAGCTGGCGTGAACGGCCGGAAAGCATGCGCTACCGATTTCCGCCGTCGCGTCCCATTCCGCGGCCAGTGCCACGACCAAAGCCAGTGGCTTCCGCCTTACAGCGCGATTGGAGCATTTACCTGGGTGCGGCAGGGACCGCGCCGGGAATGTACCCGGCGAAATACAGCTTTGACGTGACGCAGGCGCCGAGTTGCGCCAACGACTACGTGGTATTCCCGATCGCGGCGAAGGGCAGCGCTACTCAGCCGAATATTGTGGCCTTCAACCAACTTTACAGCGGCACGGCGGGCGCCAATGGAATCTGCAATCGCACACCAACCGGATCGGACTTGGGCACGACGGCGGAAGTCTATTGGTCATACAACGTGCAGGGAATCACGGGAGGAGGAGCGGTGCCGACTTCGCCAGTGATTTCGTTCGACCCGAATAATGTGAGCAATACGGGCACAGCAATTGCTTTTGTGGAATCGATCAGCGGAAGCGCGGCGCATTTTCATGTTCTGGCGTTTAAGGCAGGGGATGGAGTCGTTGGGACAAACCTGCAGAACACGCTGCTACCAAAGACAATCAGCAGTTTCACGACGAGCGCACCTGTGGCGGGAAGTGGAACCGCGACGGACCTGGCATTGGGCAGTTCCACAACTGGGACCGGGACAATTTCATCGCCGTTTGTGGATTATGTGCGCGATGTGGCTTACGTGGGAAACGATGTTGGGATTTTGTATCGCATCAAGGACGTTTTTTGTACGTCGGGAAATCCGGATTGCAAGGGTGGCAGCAAACCAGCGCCGAGCCTCGATGCAAGCTGGGGAACAGGCGGAGCGGTAACGGTGTGCACGGGAGAGTTGACTGGCCCAGTGCTGGATTTTGTGACGCTGAATGTGTATGTGGGCTGTTCGGACGGAAAGCTGTATTCCGTTTCGCAAGCGGGAACAGTGAAGTCGCTCACGGTAGGAGATGGAACTAGCAAGACGTATGGAGGCATCCTGGACCCGCCAGTCGTGGATGGCGTGAACGGCTTTGTTTACGCGGTGAGCGGGTCGGGCAACGCTGGGGCATATGGTGTGCTGGTGCAGGCCAAGATGGATTTCAGTTCCTCCGTCGTGGCACAGATTGGCGCGGGGAATCAGTGCATCATTCATGCCCCCGTCTTCAACAACGAATACTACACCAGCCCTACTACCACAGGCGCCCTTGTGTATGTGGGTGGAACCACTGGTGTGATTAGCCAGCCTTGTTCGGCTAGCTCGACCACAACGGGAGATATCTTCGTTTATGCCGTCGGGTTCAACGGCACGACCGGGGTGATGACCGCAGGAACGCCAGCGAATAGTCTGAACGCCGGTGGTGGGCCAGGCGCGGAATGGGCTCCCCTTCTTGAATTCTATAACACGACCACGTCCACGGATTGGTTGTTCGTCGCTGCCATGCAAAGCAGCCAAACGAACATGGCCACAGTGAACATTACCAGCAGCGCTTTCGGAACGTTTGCCAACTTTGTCACGTACGGCCTGGGTCCCAGCGGAATGACGGTGGATAACAACAGCGCATCCGCGCAGGCTGCGAGCATCTATTTCAATGCGCAAGGAGAAAACGCAGCTTGCACCAACAATACAGTTCTAACTGACACCGGTGGATGCGCGGTCAAGCTTACGCAGGCGGGGTTGCAATGAAGGAAGTCCGCAAGGACGGAGGCGCCGAGCAGGAAAGCGGCGCGTCCGACGCAACAAAGAAAAAAAGGCCATACGTCAAACCATTGTTCGAATACGAACGGGTGTTTGAGACGATGGCGCTGGCTTGCGGAAAGCTATCGTCAACACAAGCACAATGCCGGTTTAACCGGAAGAATTCCTGAGCCAGCGGCCATCAATGAAAACAACGGCATCATCACGGGATAGCTTGAAACTGGAACTGGCGGCCGAGATATTGCGGAGATTCGCAGAGGTGCAATTCGTCGCTCGCGGGAGCAGCATGTTGCCGGTGATTTATCCGGGAGACTGTCTGACAGTGAGGGCTTTTGGCGATGGGTCGCCGCGATGCGGAGACGTTGTTCTTTGCAAGATTGCAGATGGATTTCGCGTGCACCGCATTGTGAGGATTTTGGGAGAGGGATCGGCAAGGCTGTATGTGTTGCGAGGCGACGCTTTGACAGATGAGGACGCGCCGGTGGGTGGTGGCGCGCTGCTAGGCCGCGTTACTGCGATCGAACGGCGGGGACAATCCTTGGAGCTCAGGGCAGCGATGGGAATGCGGCTGCTTGTTCTGGCCATGGTTGTTCGTCACTCCGAAACTGTGGCGGCGCTTCTGTTGTGCTGGCATGCCCTGCAGGAACAGGATTTTCATCGGGCTGAGCCGCTGGTGGCAGGGGCGCGCAAAACAAAAACGGAGTGCACGTGATGTCGGCGGGCGTTTCGATACAAGACGCAGCCGCGGAGTGCCCACTCGTTTCTATTGGAGTGACGGTGGAGATAGGCGGAGTGCCTATTGAATTGCAGACCAGTGATCGTGTGTTTCGTGAAATCATCGAGGAACGGTACGCGGGATTTGTGAATCCCTGCGCGGTACCGGCGTGCCGGTTTGAAATTGAATTGACGGCAAAACAAGTCCCGTCAGACGAGGACGTCAGCGTTATCAGGCGAGGTTCGACGTGGTGCCTGCAACGCGGCGACTTTCGCGCGGAATGGGATCTGGAGCGGAAGCAAGGCTGGATTCGCCAATGCGCGAATCCGTATTCGATTGATTCTGTGCTGCGCATCACGCATTCCCTGCTGCTGGCTATGGAAGGCGGCTTTCAGATGCACGCATCGAGCGCCATACGGAACGGGCGGGCGTTTCTGTTCGCGGGAGTTTCCGGCGCGGGGAAGACCACGACAGTGAGACTTGCACCACACGACGCCGTGGTTCTTACCGATGAGATCTCTTATGTCCGGAAAACCGAAAACGGCTATCGGGCGTATGGCACACCGTTTGCGGGTGAATTGGCGCGGCCGGGCGCGAACGCATCGGCGCCGGTGCAGCGCGTGTGCCTGCTGAAGCAGAGCCAGGAGAATCGGGTGCGACCGGTGAAGCAGGCCGAGGCAATACGCGCATTGATGCGGCACGTTTTATTTTTTGCGCAGGATGATGAACTGGTGGAACGGGTGCTGGATGCGGTGATGCACTTTGCGTCGAATGTGGAAGTGGTGGAAATGGAATTCACCCCGGATAGGCGCGCATGGGAGATGGTTCGATGAAGGAATGTTACGTGGCGCGCAGCCGGAGCGTGGCGGCACGGCAATTGGGCGAAGAGATGGTGATCATGTCGGCAGCGGATTCGACGCTGTTCAACTTGAACCCGGTTGCGACATTGATCTGGAAGGCGGCTGATGGCCAGACGCCGCTAACGAGGATTGTGGAAGAGCAGATTTGCCCGGAGTTTGAGGTGGAAGAAGGGGAAGCGTTGCGGGATGCCGAGCAATTCGTGAGAGAGCTGGCGGCACACGGGATTCTGTTGCTGGCGGAATTTCCGATTGCGGAAACGAACGCAGAGTCGGACAGGAAGTTATGAGCTTAATGGGACAAGTGAATCGCAAGGCGCTGGGACTGGGTGTGCCGTTGAGCGTGCACCTGGATGTGACGTACCGTTGCAACGAGCGCTGCGAACACTGCTACCTGGAGCACGATGGAAAAGATGAGCTGACGACTGAAGAGATCCGGAGTTTTCTAAGGCAATTCGCGGAGGCTGGCACCTTCTTCCTGACGATCAGCGGGGGAGAACCACTGCTGCGGCGCGACTGCTTTGAGATTATTGAGAATGCACGCGAGCTGGAATTCAATGTAAAGCTGAAAACGAACGCAGTGCTGGTGCGGGAAAAGGATGCCCGGCGGCTGCGCGAGGCGGGGGTGGAGCAGATACAAGTGAGTGTGTACTCGCACAAGGCGGAAATTCACGACCGGATTACGAAGTTGCCGGGTTCGTTCTCGCGAACGCTGAAGGGTATTCGACTGATGCGGGCGGCTGGGTTGAAGGTGACGCTGGCCAATGTTTTGATGCGGAGCAACGCGGGAGACTATGCGGGGGTGCAGGAGTTGGCCACAGAGACAGGCGCGCAGTACACGCTGGACCCGACGATCACACCGATGCTGAACGGCGATTCGTCCATTCTTGGAATGCGCTTGCCGAGCGAGGAGCTTCGGACAGTTTCTCGGGACGAGCGGTTGGTTGGAAATGTTGGGGAATTTTGCGCGCCGCCCGCCGCTGATGATGACGACATCCGCGAAGGGATTCCGTGCAGCGCGGGGCACACCTCGTGCTACGTTTCGCCTTTGGGAGAGGTTTATCCTTGCGTGCAGTTTCCGCTGGCTTGCGGGAATTTGCGGCGGCAATCGTTCGCGGAGATTTGGGCGGAGTCGGAGCAACTGAGGGAAGTTCGCGGGATTCGCGCGAAGCATCTGGCGACATGCTCGTCGTGCGCGCATCTGGGAACCTGCACGAGGTGCCCGGGGCTGGCGTTTATGGAAGGGAATATCCGGGGGCCATCTTCGGCGGATTGCGAGAAATCGTTTGTGAGAACGGGCGTGGTTACGGCGGGGATGATGGCGGGGGACGGGTTATCGGTGCGCGATGCGGAGCGGATGGAGCTGGTGCAGATCCGGGCGTGAAGAGCGGCGGTGTTCGACCCCTACTTGGCGGCCCGCCTCGGAAGGCGTGCCCTACAAAAGCAAAAGTAACCCAAGAACCGACCTGAAGGTCGGCCACTGCAAAAACAAGATAACCCAAGAGAAAAGCCGCAGGGCTCGCGGACTCTCCCTGCGCTACAGGTTAAAGGGTGGATTAGCGGGTGGCTTGCATTAAGTGGGCGGGGCCGGGGAGTCGGACGCGGGTGATGTTCTGGAAGGCGGCTTCGCGCAGCCACGCGGCGTATTCGTCTTCGCTGTAGGTGCTGCCATCGCGCGTACCGACCAGCATGTTCAAGGCAAAGAGGGCTGCCTGTTTGGGCGAGGTTTTGTCGGCTTCGAGAATGAAATCGCTGACGACGATGCGGCCGTTGGGGGCGAGGGCAGCGTGAGCGCGTTTCAGAAGGTCGCGATTCTCGTCGGGTCCGAGCATGTGGCAGATGGCGGAAATGAGAATGAGATCGAATCCCTGGCCGAGCGGATCCGTGCGCAAATCGCCGGGGCGCGGTTTGATGCGCTGTGCGAGGCCAGCCTGATCGATGTGGCGTTGCGCGATGGGGAGAACGTCGGGAAGGTCGAGCAATTCGACATGAAGGGATAGGTTGGCTTGGGCAAAGGCGATGGAATAGGCGGCAGAACCGCCGCCGACATCCAGCATTTTATGTAGACCTTGCACGCCGACGGTCCTGATCACCTGTGGAGCGCGTGCTTGAGCGTTGCGGTGCATCGCGGCAATAAAGGAATCCGTCCAATTGCTGCTGCGAGCGGCGGATTCCTGACGTGCTACCGAGGTTCCGGAGCGGACACAATCGGTGAGCGTGGACCAGCGATGCCAGAGATTGACGATATGCATCATGGCAGCGCGAGCATCGTCGGCGGATTCGCCAGCGAAGAATTGGGCGGTTACGGGAGTGGTGTGAAACACGGCGGCGGATTTGGTCAGCATTCCCATGGAAACGAGGGCGTTCAATAACATTTCTGTGGCGCGGGGATGGGTGGAGAGCTTCGCGGCCACTTGAGTTGCGGAGGCACCATCGCCGACGACGGCGAAAATGTTCAGTTCGATGGCGGTGAGGATCGCGCGACTTTCTTGAAAGCCACGGATGGTGAGAAGGAGATCTTCGGGGAGTTCGTGGGGGGCGTTGAGAGATTCTTGATTTGCGGGAGTGGGCATGATGTACCTCGAATTTGACTTCGTTCGGTTGTGAGACTAATGCTACTTCCGTGGACGGTTCAAGTACATCGTTGACTAATGCAAATAGCACCGGGAAGGCTTCGCGAACAGTGCGGGCTGTGCTGCTATTGATCGGGTTTACGGCGGTGATTGCGCAGATTGTGTTGATGCGCGAGTTGATGGTGGTTTTCTGCGGGAACGAGATGTCGCTGGGACTCATGCTCGCGAGCTGGCTGCTGTGGACGGCGATCGGCAGCGGCGGAATGGGGCGCTGGGCTGCGCGGACTCGGGCGCCACGGAGGCTGATGGCTTGGCTTGAGGTGAGTGTTGGGATTGCTTTTCCATTGGCGATTTACGTGGCGCGCGCAAGCAGGGTAGTTTTCCAATCTGTTCCAGGAGAAATATTGGGGCCGGGCCCGATGGCGTTGACGTCATTGGTGGTGTTTAGTGCTTTTTGCCTGATCTCAGGCGGCTTATTTGCGGCGGGCAGCCGGCTCTATGCCGAAGAGACGAGGACATCAACGACGACAGGGTCGAGCAACGTTTATCTTTTGGAGGCGGTGGGATCGGGAGTGGGCGGAGTGCTGGCCAGCCTGCTGCTGATCCGGCATTTCACGAGCTTTCAGATCGCGGCGCTGCTGTGTTTGCTGAATTTTGTTGCGGCGGCGAGCCTGACGATTGGCTCCGTGCGACAGAGAAGAGTTGTGTGGGTGGCGATGGTTGGCGCGTTCGTGATTCTGGTGATTCCGTTTGGGTGCCCCTGGCTGGAAAGGATTTCGCTGGGGCGCCTGTGGAGCGGGTTCGATTTAGTGGCGGCGCGGAATTCCGTTTACGGAAACCTGGCGATTGTGCAGACCGAAGGTACGCGAAGCCTGTTCGAGAATGGGCTGGCAGCGTTTCATGTGCCCGACCCCGCGGCCGCCGAGGAGGCGGTGCACTTTGCGTTGCTTCAGAATGCGGCGCCGAAGAGCTTGCTGCTGATTGGGGGCGGGTTAAACGGGAGCCTTTCGCAGGCGCTGGAGCATCCGAGCCTGGAGCGAGTCGATTACGTGGAGTTAGACCCGACAGTGCTGGAATTGGCGAAGAGATATTTCCCCGAGGAGTGGGCGGCAATGGGCGCGGACCCACGAGTGCATGTTCACAATATGGATGGCCGATTGTTTTTGAGAACGACGAATTTGAAGTTTGACGTGATCATCGTGAACTTGCCGGACCCGCAGACGGCGCAACTCAACCGGTTTTACACGCTGGAATTTTTCCGAGAGGCGGCGAGTAAGCTTTCGCCGATGGGAGTGTTTTCATTTCAATTGAAGGGCTCCGAGGATTACATCAGCCCAGACCTGGGGGAATTTCTGCGCTGCATTGATAAAACTCTTCGGCAAGTGTTTCCAGAGGTGGCCACGATTCCGGGAGACACGGTGCATTTTTTTGCGGCGGAGGATGCGGGAAGCTTGACGAATGATGCGCGGGAACTGATGGCGCGGATGCGGGCGCGCGGGATTCGGGCACAGTATGTGGGCGAGAACTATCTTCCTTACCGGATGATGCCGGACCGCATGGTGGAATTGGAAACGCAGATTCGGCAGGAAGCGGGGACGCGGACCAACCGGGACTTTGCGCCCATTGCGTACTACTTCGACGTGGCGTTGTGCAGCACGAAGTTTAATAGCGCGTACCGGCGGGTGTTTCAGACGATGGCGGCGATTCGATTTAGTTCGCTGGCAACGGGGATTGCGGTGGCGCTGTTGGGACTAGCGGGAATTGTGATCTGGGTTTCAGGAGCGGGAAATCGCGCGCGAGCCAACGCGGGATTTTGCGCCGCGGCGACGGGATTCACTTTGATCGGGCTGGAATTGCTGCTTTTGCTGGCATTTCAGGCGATTTACGGATACGTGTACCAGCAACTGGCGATCATCATTGCTGGATTCATGCTGGGCATGGCGCTGGGGAGCCGCTGGGAATTGCGTTGCGCTGAGCGGGTTGATGGTCGGCAAGACACTCGGCATCTTTTCTACCTGCAAGTACTGGCCGGCATTTCGCCCCTGGTGCTGTATGCGCTGTTCGATGGACTGGCGGCAATCAAAAATCCCGCGACCGTTTTTCTGGCGAGCCAGATTTTGTTCCCCGTGCTGGGAGTATTGTGCGGGATTTTTGGCGGCTATCAATTTACAGTGGCGACGCGAATCTTTTTTTCAAGTTCGGAAGGCAAAGGAACGGGGGCGGGAACGCTTTATGCGCTGGACCTGACGGGCGCTTGCGTGGGGGCAGTGGTACTCAGCATGTATCTGGTGCCCGTCTTCGGATTTCGGGAAACGGCGTGGCTTATGGGTGTTGTAAATTTGGCGCCGGTTGTCCTGGCAGGGCTGCTGGCTTTTGGACGGGGGTCTGCTCCGGCGTAAACGGTTCGGGGCCCTTGCTCGCACCGAAGACGACAGCGGAGAAAGCAAAAATATCGGTGCCTTCTTCCTGCCAGGCTTGGCGAGAGAGCCCGGCCTTTAGACCCAATTCCTCGAGGTAGGTTTTGCGGTCCCAACCTTGTTCGGTGGGGACTTGCGGAAGAAAAATTCCTTCGTTGCGGCCCTGGACCATCAGTAGGCCATCGCGACCAATGCGGATGTCCTTAAAGTCCAAGACATGGTGAAAGGGAGTGAGGACGGAGATTTCGTATTGCAGTGCGGGAAGCTCGGCGGTATCCACCGGTGGGAAACGGGGATCACGGAGAGCAGCAAGTGCGGCGGCATCGCGAACGGCGAGATAGAGGGGCTTTTCTGCCGTGGTCAGGCCGATGCAGCCACGCAGCTCTCCTTTTTCGGTGAGGGTGACGAAGGCGCCGCGCTCCTGCTGGAATGCGGCGAAATCAGAGGCGGACGGCTCGTACATTTTCTTATCGCGGACGGCCGTCTCGACGGACTTTTTCGCCAGTTGAATCAGGGCGTCTTTCTCTTTGGAATTAAGAGAAAAGGGCTCGGCCTGGGCAACGCCCTTGTCAGCATGTAGGAAGGCCACGGCGCCGTAGCCGACGACGCGGCTGTGGTCGCCGGTGACATCGCCGGTGTTTGCGTACTTGAGGATTTTGGCCTGATTGGCGCCGAGGCGTTCGGCGGCGATCATGGTGGAAACGATGGGACCTCCGCCGCAGGCTTCCCAAATGCGCCGTTCGAAGTTCTGGGAGAGGCTGAGGTAATCCCAATCGGAGATGGCTTTTAACGTTTTGTGGTCCATCGCCGAGGCTTCATCGTAGGTGTGGTAATGCGAGAGATCGGAGCTGGCCACGATGAGAGTGTTCGTGCCCTTGAGCAATTTGGCGAGGGAAAGACCGAGGGCACGTTCGATTTCGTAATTTTGATCGCCCATGACGATGGGAACGAGCTTGAAATCGCCCAGGACGCTTTGAAGGAAGGGGAGTTGGACTTCGATGGCATGTTCGCCTTGCTCTTGGGCAGGAGTGTGGCCGCGAGTGGAGAGGCGGATGAGTGAGTTTGATTTGGCGAGTTTGGCGGCGAACTCCTTGTCCACGGGGACATTGCCGAGCGGAGTGGCGTAAACATCGCCGTCATAGACCGAAACGAAGGGGAAGGCTTCATAGTGAGATGGGGCAATGACGACAACGCGATCGAACTTTTTGGCTTTGAGGAGGGCGTAGCTGTGGGCTGCCACTTTGCCGGAATAGATATAGCCCGCATGAGGAGCGACAAGAGCGACCAAGTTTCCGGACAGGGGAGGGTCGGAGGCTTGCGCCAGATCGTCATTGATCATGCGGCGGAGTTCTTCGGGTGATGCGGGATAAAATTGGCCGGCGACGGCGGGTTGGCGGATTGTGGGCTTTTCGTCGACTCGCCTGCTATCTCCGGAAAGCTGAGTGGAGAAGAAGGCGCACAAGAGGAAAATTGCAAAGCCGAATCTTTTTCTCATGATTTTTCGCTCCAACGCGCGAAGAGCGCGTCACCAGGCATCACGACCAAACGCCGGCGATGGGTTGCTGGCAGAATTCGCATTTACCTTTCTTCAGATGGACTTCCTGGACCGTTAGACCTTCGCGTTTAATGATGTTGCGGCCGCACTTGGGGCAATAGGTGCTTTCCGCGGGATGTCCCGGGACGTTGCCCAGATAAACGTAGTGGAGACCCTCGGCGTCGGCAATGGCTTTGGCGCGATCGAGCGTCTCCAGGGGCGTGGGCGGGAGATTTTTCAGCAGGTACTGCGGGTAGAAGCGGGAAAAGTGGAGAGGAACGTCCGGGCCGAGATTGGATTTGACCCATTGGGCGAGGGAGCGGAGTTCGGCGTCGGAGTCGTTCAAAGTGGGGACGACCAGATAGACGAGTTCGGTCCACATGCCGAGTTTGCGCATGGCGACGATGGCGTCGAGAACGGGCTTGAGTTCACCATTGACGACTTCCTTGTAATACTTTTCCGAGAAGGCTTTCAGATCCACCTTGATGGCATCGACGGATGGACAGAGTTTCTTGAGGGGATCCTGCTGGATGAAGCCGCCGCTGACGACAACGCTCTTGATGCCCAAAGCGTGGGCAGCATCGGCGGCGTCGCGCATGAATTCGTAGAAAACGACGGGTTCACTATAGGTGTAAGCGATGGCAGGGCAGCGATTTTGCTTGGCCAGGCTGGCGAGATCCTTGGGGGGCAAATAGTTGTTGCGAACCTGCTCCGGACGGGATTGCGAGATGTCCCAGTTCTGGCAGAACTTGCAGTTTACGTTGCAGCCCGCCGTGGCAACGGAAAAGGCCAAGGTGCCGGGGCAAAAATGGAACAGGGGTTTCTTTTCAATGGGATCAATGTGCGCGGCGCAGACACGTGAGTGGACCAGAGAGTAGTAGGTGCCGCCGCGATTTTCGCGGACGCCGCAGTAGCCACGCTCGCGATCGTCGATGACACATTCGCGAGGACAGAGCTTGCAGCGGGTTTTCTTGAAGGGGAGTTTTTCGTAAAACTGCGCTTCGACGATGAAGCGGGAATCCTCGGCGGACGAGGAGCCAGCAGCTAGAGCCAAGGAGGGCCAGCCGGCGGCGCAGGAACCTACGCAGGCGGCGAGACAAGGAAGGGTGGCGAATTTAAGGAATGCGCGGCGGTCGTGTTCGGGTGACGAGAGATTCGTTAGAGAATCGAGGACGGAGGCAGGAGGCAGCGCGTCGGCGGCGTGCGGTTCGCGGTGAAGATCATGAGGAGGGAAGCGCGCATCGGCATTGAGCGGATTGGGTGTTTTAGACATGGGCAACGTCTTGTAGAGGCTCAGGCCTCTGACTTTTCAATTTGACTTGGGTCATTCGTGCCCAAGCGGTGATTCGAATCGGCGGCCGTTGCAATATAGTTAGGCGCACGGTTCAGTTCGCGCAGTGATTTCAAACCGTGTTCGGCCCTTTTTTGCTCGAGGATTTGCCAGCCTGTGAAATCCAGTGCGACGGGGTCGCGAGAGAGCAGCAGCGCGTTGCAGGGCCAAGTCCATTGGGGCATGAACGAGGGGCCACCTTCGTATTGCGCGGTGGTGGCATCACAAATGTGCAGTCGGATTTTTTGGCGAATGGGCGGAAGCATGTTGACGTCAGCGACGTACGGGTTCCCCACGTTGAGGTGGTACTTGTTGGGATTGTGGATAACACCGAACATGTTCTTCAGTGCCAGGGTGACACCGGCGATTGAGTGGTCCTTGAGAACAGGGAGATTGATGACGGCATCGCAAACCTGGGTGAGGGTTTTGGAGAGGCAACTGCCGACGCTTCCGTAGATGGAGAGATCTTCTTCGTAGCCCAGCGTTTCGTTGCCGAAACAGCGGAGACGGTCCGGGTGAGTGGCGATACGAAACCCGGCACTTTCGAGGTCTTCATTCAGGCGGTCCCAGATGATGATGTTTTTCTGGGGAATGCCGGCGTCTTGAAGGCGTTGGCAAACGAGTTGGATGAGGAGCACATTCGTGGAAATGCCGCGGCCGGCGAGGCCGTTGACTTTCAGCCCCACCACTTCGCCGGGACGGGCAACTTTTTTCCAGGCATCCAGGGGAGAATCGGTGGCGAAGAGGGCTTGCATGGCGCGATCGAGCATGTTCAAGAGGCGGGCGGAATCCAAACTGGAGCCTGAGCCACGTAGGAGCGGGTCACGGGAGATTACCACTCTGGACTTTTCCGGCGCGGGAAAGAAATAGGAAAGGCCAGGAGTCTCTCCAGCGAGCACAGCGCTTGCGGCGCATGTTTTGAGGAAATCCCGGCGATTCGTTTGCAGCCTGCGGCTCATGGAGGGCCTCGGAGGGTCCGGCGAGCGCACCGGGCACTTCAGATTCATTCTTACCACTTTGGGGTGTTGGTGGCAAAAGCAAAGGAGGGAAAGTGTGCCAAATCCCCTTGAGATTGAGCGGAATCTGCCGGCCGGACCGGCAGGAAAGTGGTAAGAAAATGTGGATTCCGGATGCCGTAGAGAGGGGAGTTGGGCGTACAATGGTTTTGTTTTGGGGTTGAAGGTGGAAATTCCAGCAGAGTATTTCCAGCGGAAGTAATCTGCTGTGCCCACGAGCGCTCACGGGGGTGTTCGTTTACAGGCGGGGACGAAGTGGGTTGGGAAAGTTCGCGGGTATGGCGGACCCAGTTCATCCAGCGCATCCGAATGTCTAAAAATATCAGGGGGCGTCCAATGAGGAGTTGGAGCGCGATTTTGCTGGTGGCAGTGGCATTGGTGTGCTCTGCGCCAAAAGCACTGGCACAAACGGGTTCTTTCGCCGGCACGGTGACGGACAGTTCGGGAGCAGAAGTGCCGAACGCGAAGATCACGGCATTGAATATATCCACTGGAATTTCGCGAACAGGGGAGACGGATGAATCGGGAACGTACCGGATCACAAACCTGAGCCCGGGGATTTATGACGTGCGCATCGATTGCAAGGGATTCAGGAGCGTGCTGTTTTCGCGGATGCAACTGAGCGTGGACGCAGTGCTGACGCTGGATGCGAAGCTGGCGGTGAGCTCCGCGAGCAGCGAGACGGTGACGGTGACCAGCGAAGCAGTGGCACCAGTAAATTTGAACGACGCACAGACGGGGAATCTGGTGGATTCGAGGCAGATGACGGACCTGCCGTTGATTCTGCGCGACCCGTATACCTTGATATTGTTGTCGCCCGGGGTGGTGCAAAGCAACACGCTGTTTGGCGGGTTTTCGGTGAACGGGTCGCGGGAACGGAGCAACAATTTTCTGCTGGACGGCACGGACAACAACGATCCGGATTTTGGCGGATTCCCGAGAGGGCTGACTTCCCTGAATCCAGAGACCACGCAGGAATTTCGCGTAATCACGAACAGCTACTTGCCGGAGTTTGGACGAAATAGCGGAGCCATCATAGACATCGTCAGCAAACATGGGACGAACGATTTTCACGCGGACGCATACTGGTTCGGACGTTATACCGCACTTTCGGCAAAGGATTATTTTGCCGCGGACCGCACCGATGACCCGTTCGTGCGCAACCAGTTTGGTTACTCGGTCAGCGGGCCGATCTGGAAGAACCAGACGTTTTTCTTCATAAATGAGGAACTGCAGCGGTTCAGCACCACACTGCTGAACACAAGTATCGTTCCGACGTCGGAATTCAAGACGGGGCAATTCACTTACCTGGGACAGCCGATCGACGTAAGTGCTCCCGGCAATCTCTATAGTGGCACGGGAAACAATTTCACATTTCTGCCGCTTGACCCAACGATGCAAAAAATCCTGGCGCTTTACCCGGCGCCGAATGGGCCAATACTGGACGGAATCCGCGGGAGACTGTACTTTCCGAGCCATTCGCTATCCAACGGGAACAACATCACGGGGCGGATCGACCATGACTTCCATGGCGGCGGGATTCTCGCCGTACGCTACACGTACAACGAGTATTCCGATAACAACTATCGCCATCAGGATTTTCTCCCCGGATTGGGGGGCGTTACCACCGATCAGCATAACGACAATGTCTCGCTTGGGTTGACATCCACGTTCCGGCAGACCATGACGAATGAAATGCGGTTGGGGTTCAACCGGCTGGAATTTCCGCTGACATGCACGGGTGTGAGCCAGTTCAACGCATTAAGCCCTGGGTTGGATGCGGTGGGGAACGGCGTGGACTATCCGTTGCCCGCGAGCCTGGGCGGTTTTGGGTGCATTTTGCTGGGAGACAGCAGCGGGTCGACGCGGGACAGCGGGACGCTGACGGCGGGAGACAGCTTTTCGTGGGTGCTGAGCCGGCACACGATCAAGATCGGCGGGGAGTTCCGCGATGCATATTCCAACAGCTCGAACAACTATGCTTCGCGGACGATGATGGATACCAGCCTGTTTTCAAACTTCGGCATTCCGGCGGCCATGACCGGGAATCCGCAATATGATTATGACCCCACGCTGCAAAACATGGTTTGGATGCTGCTGGGCGGCGTGGACTTGCAGACGCAGGCGCAGTTCTTCAACAGCGCGGGGACGCGGACAGCTACGGACGCGCGGCAGTTCCGCCAGCATGAAGTCGCTGCATTCGGGCAGGATTCCTACAAACTGCTTTCCAACGTCACGTTCACGTATGGATTCCGGTATGAATTTTTTGGAGTGCCTTCGGAAGCGAACAATCTGCTGTCCACGTTGACGGTGCCGCCAGACGGACAAGCGCCGTTCACTTTTGTACGAGTGGGAGAGGGCGCCGGGCAGGCTCCGCTCTATCACAATGAGTGGAATGATCTCGAGCCGAGAGTGGCGGCGGCGTGGGATCCATTCCGGAACGGCAAGAGTTCGGTGAGGGCGGGGTATGGGATCTATCACGACCGGGTATTCGGACAGTTGATCAGCATGCTACGAGGCGACCCGCCGTACCAGATGCTGGAAACGAATACGTGCGGGGGGCTATTGCAGTTCTTCCAAGACCAGAATCCGATGGATATTTCGCAATGCTCGCTGAGCGCACAAACGGCAGTGTCGAACTTCACGCCATCGCCGACAGTGAACAATTGCCCGCCGGCAGGCGTGCCGTGTTCGCCGATCCTTCCTTTCCTAATCGACCCCAATCTGCGCACGCCGTATACGCAGACGTGGAATATCGGGATACAGCATGAGTTCTATCCGAACCTGTTGTTCGAGGTGAATTACATCGGGTCGAAGGGGACACATCTGCTGCGTCTGGTGGATGGGAATCCGCCGCAGCCGGCGCTGGTTTCGGCACTGGAGCAGTTCTGCGTGCCGGAGAATCCAGAAAACCAATTGCTACCGCAACCCTGCACGCAACAGACGCTGCAGTTCGGCAACCTCTGGTTGGGACCAAGCAGCGGCTTGCTGCCCTTCAGCGCAACGAACAATAGTGCGTTTCTGCAGGCGGAGCTTTACAAGAGCATCGCGAGTTCCACGTATCAGGCGCTGCAGATGAACGTCACGAAACGGTTCTCGCACGGATTTGCGATTCAAGGGGCGTATACGTATTCGCACTCGATTGACAATGCTTCTGACCCGCTGGTTCCGGGCGCAGGGAATCAATCCTTTCCGCGCGACTCTCTGGATCTGGGACCGGAACGCGGCAATTCCGATTTTGACGTGCGCCAGCGGCTGGTGATGAATTATTCGTGGGTGCTTCCTTTCGGACGAGGGACAAAACGCTGGGCGGACGGTGCGATGGGAAGAGTGCTGGAAGGCTGGAACCTTTCCGGGATCACGGTGTTTTCGGGCGGATTGCCGTATGACGTGTTCACAAATCTCGACACCGAGCACACTGGTCTCGCGTCGCGGCCGGACTACAACCCCACGGCAACGGTGACACCGAGCAGCCTTCCGCGAACACAAACCGGTCCATTGGCCGGGTACTTCAGCAATCCGGCGTTTGGATCCCCGGGAAACATCGGGCGGAACATATTCCGGGGGCCGGGAATCAACAACACGGATTTTGTGACGACGAAACGAATCAGTATCAGCGAACGGACGAAACTGGATCTGCGATTCGAGTTCTATAACCTTTTCAACCGCGTGCAATTCAATCAGCCCGACAACATGATCGCGGATGGTGCGGGGTTTGGACAATCGACTTCCGAACTGATCCGACCGGATTTCACGACCGGGGCACGGCAGATTCAGTTGGGGCTGAAGCTGACGTTCTGAAAACGGTGAACAGACGCATCTTTAAATAGTTTTGGCTTCAGCTTCCGGGCTGTGTTTTGCTGGTGCTGGCTAAGGCCGTAAAAGCGGCGGCGAGCCGCCGCACTCCAAATAGGATCAGGGTGCGGTGGCGGCAGGGCCGGTGTACTGATTAATGTGCTCGAGATCCTTGAGGTGATCGTACCAGGTGAACTTCAGGATAATCGAGGTGATGGCCACGACGGCGAAGGTGATGGCTGCGGTGTGCAGTCTCCACGTGACGATGTAGATGGGAAGGGCGACCAGGGCGATCTGCCAGACGATGCCGACAACGATGTTGAACATGTCGCGCGGAAAATCCTTGTTGCGCTGAAACGATGGATCTTCTTGAAGGACTTTCTTCAGGACGGGACCCCAGAAACCCCAGGGCCGAACGCGGCGGTAGAAATCCTTCAAAACTTCTTCATCTTCCGGCGCGGTCAAATAGGTGCCGAGGAAGCATCCGATGAGGGAGAGCAAGAAGACAACGCCGAAGCCGACGGAAACTTCCAGGTTCAGGGAATGGGCGCGGGCAAAAGCCTGGAGCGGTGCGATTCTTGTGAGCAAAGTTGGAATGGTGAGCGAAGCGGAAATGCCCGCAGCCATGCCCCAGAAATAGCCGTAGCCATTGAAGCGCCACCAATACCATTTCAAGACGTTGGCAGCCGTGTAGCCACCCCAGAGCGCGGTGACGATCCAGATGACGACGCCATTAACGCTGGTTACGTACAAGCCGATCAACACGCCGAGCAGAACCACTACGAAGGAACTGAGATAGCTGAGGCGGACGTAGGTCTTCGGGCTGGCGTGAGGATTGATGAAGCGCTTATAGATGTCGTTGACGAAATAAGGAGGAGCGGCGTTGACGGTGGCGGCGAAATTGGACATATAGGCAGCCAGCAATCCGGCGATGAGGACGCCGAGAAGGCCGGCGGGAACAAATTGCGCGAGTGCGTGAGGAAGAATGGTCTCGAAATCCCAGTTCGTGCCCCTGATGCGAATCTCGTCGCCAAAAAACACAAGAGCCAACACTGTCAGGCCGGTGATCAGGAAGTAGCGAGGGAAGGTGAGCACGACGTTGACCCAGCCGCTCATCATGGAGGCTTCACGCGGATTCTTGCAGGAGAGAATGCGCTGCATGTCGTAATTTGGAGCGGGGCCGGCCGTGCTGATCAGGATGCCTTTGAAGAGGAGCATCATGACCAGGAATCCGAAGAGGCCGTAGCCGTCCTGGTCGATGCGGGCATTTGCCGAGGGGATCAGATTGGACCAATTCATGTTTAGATGCCAGCCAAAGAAGATGTTGTTCCAGCCTGCGGGGATGAAGTGCTGCAGGGTACCCGGCGCGACTTTCATCATGGCGATGATGCCCACGGCGAAAGAGGCTACAGAGAGAATGCAGAACTGGAGAACTTCGGTGATGACGACGCTGAACATGCCGCCCTTGATTACGTAGAGGGCGGTGATGGCGATGAGGAGGAGGGCGTACTGATTCACGCTGAGATGCCAAGGGAGGAAGGTGGCGGCAAATTTGCCGATGCCTTTGAAGCCGTAAGTGAAGAATCCGATGATGCTGATGAAAGCGTAGATGACGACGATGATATGGGCGAGTTGCGCGCCGCGACCTTTTCCGAAGCGCGTTTGAATCCATTCCGCCCCGGTCATCACGTTGGAACGGCGCAGCCAGGTGGAGAGATAGACCATCAAGAAAACCTGGTTAAAGGTAGGCCAAAGCCAGGGAATCCAGACGCTTTTGACGCCATACACAAACATCCAATAGACCAGCAGCATGGTGCCGCTGATATCAAACATGCCGGAGGCATTGGAGATGCCAAGGACGTACCAGGGCATGACGTTGCCACCCAGGAAGTAGGCTTTCATATCACGGGAAGCGCGATGGGAAACCCAGTAGCCGATAAGGACGGAAAGAGCGAGGTAGGCAACGATGATGGCGATGTCAATGTAATGCAGATGCAAGGTACACCTCAAATGGTGCGGCCTGCCGCGCAAGGTGCTCCGATTGCGCGGTCAGTTTTTCGTGCGTCTCAGAGAACAACTTCTTCCTAACCAGCCGGCTGCGATCGCGGGATTTGCTGAGGTCATCTTACAGCACTCTGCGGCCGCACGGCTCTTCGATCAAGGAAGAGTCCCCGCCAACAAGAACACCAGCGGGGCCTGCCAATTGATGGCAATTTCGTTGCTCGCGTAGGAGGCCTGATCATCGGCGTAAATTTTCGCCGGCGGCAACCCCGGAGGCAGCTTTCTTAGAGCATCATCCTGGCGACCGGCATTCGGACCGCCGGAGAGCAAACCCGGCCAGGGTTCGAGGTTCTTGCTGGCGGCGCTGGGGCGGTGATGAGGATGATGGTATGGGTTTGCGCCCACCTGTGTCACCCAGGAAATGGAGAAGGTGTTGCGGCCGAGGAGGTAATGAAGATTGTCCTGGGCGCTTTCGACAAAAGCTGGATCGGGGGCGAGAAGATTGGCGACGAGCAACTCCATGCCGTAGTTGGCAACGACACCGTTGGAACCCCAGACATAATCCTTCGTCAGCAGGCTCACGCGATACGGATTTTTCTTCGTGCGATCCACGATTGTTCGCGCGGCTGCGGAAGTACGTTTGCGAATATCGGAAACGACGACGGGGTCGGCGCCCTTTTGGGTGCTGAGGGCGTAGGTCCAGAGACCCAGAGGTGCAACCTCTTTCCAGCCTTCCGGAGAAGGGGCTTCAAGGCTGGGACGAAAATCGGGATATTGCTTAACGAAAAAGTCGTTGAAGGCGGCTTCGCCGGTGGTGCGCCAGAGTTCCGCGGCGGCCCAGAGACGTTCGTCACCGCAGTAGTTGTCGCTATATTCGCCGGTGGTGACGCCAGGGGGATTCTTGAAGGTCACGTTCGGATATTTCTGGATCCAGAGCCAGGCTTGGCGAGCTGCTTCCAAATTGCGCGAGGCAAATTTGGGATCGAAGGGCTTATAGACGCGGGCGGCGATGGCGGCGACTGCGGCGAGATCGGCGGTGGCGCAGGTGCTTTTAAAGGGAGATTGGCCGGTGCCAATCACTTCGCTAGGCAGGTGATCGTCTTCCGGCGCGACGAAACCCGAGAAATGTTCGCTGGTCTGTTTGTGCCACACGCCGCCGTCTTCATCCTGCATCTTGAGCATCCATTCGAGATTCCAGCGAGCTTCGTTGAGGATGTCCGGGGTACCGTTTCCGCTTTCTGGAATTTTCAGGCTGATGCTCTTTACTTTCGAGCCGAAAATTTCCCAGGTCCAAAGAAGCGTTCCCGTGGTGATGCCGGAGTTCACGACGTAACGGCCATAATCGCCAGCATCGTGCCAACCGCCGATGTTGTCGCGTTCGCCTTGCTTGCCGGAGGAGGGATGAAACTCTCCTTTCAAGTGGCAGGCGGCGTGGGAATAGCCGGGGAATTCCGGACCAAGATCAACGGCGGTGCCGCAGCGTTGGCCGTAAAAGGCGCGCATGGCCAGATAATAGGCGCGAGAAAAGACGTCACGGCGAATGGAAAAGGTCCAACTGCGCCCGACTCCCGGGACGTCCAGGTAGTAAGTCCCGGGAAGGCGCAAAGTGGTGAAGTCCGCAAGTTGAACGGAATCGCCGGTATCGGCATCCGGAGTGGCAGCTCCCAGCGTGCCTTTGAAGACCGTGGCGTTGTCCGAGGCGCGCTTAACTGCAAATGTCTTGGCGGTCGCTGTGACGACGGCTAGTTTTGGAGCACCCGGCAGATAGCCCACCTGGTCCAGCTTAATGTGTACGCTTGCTTGGTCCGCCGCGTGGGCCGTCCCCAGCGCCGCCAGAGCGAGAAGAGATAGAAGAATGAAAGAGATAGGAAGAGTGGACCAGCGAGGACGATCGAGCCTGGAAGATGTAGTCATGGCGTTCCCCTAGTCGCAAGCGAAAGATTCAAGGGAGCAAGCCTCTCGTTTCGGAGCGAAGACTGGCAGTGACAGCCCTCACATGGGGGCGTGATTTCGGGCACATTTCCCTGAGCGGCGCACCCGAGTGTTGCGGGCTTGCTCATTTCTACACCTCAAAGTTGTTCCGTGCCACTAAAATATCGATATACTAGTGCATCTTTCCAGTCACCGGCGTTCCAGCCAGGGAGCCACCCAAATGAAATACGGGTACTTTGACGACCAGAAGCGGGAATACGTAATCACGCAGCCGGATACGCCGTTGCCATGGATCAACTACCTCGGCTGCCAAGCGTATTTCGGAATCATCTCCAATACCGCGGGCGGCTATTCGTTTTACCGGGATGCGCGGCTGCGACGCATCACACGCTATCGCTACAACAATGCTCCCTACGATTTTGGCGGACGGTACGTGTATCTTCGCGATGATGCGAGCGGCGAATTCTGGTCTCCCTCATGGCAACCGACACGGCACAAGCTGGAAGAGTATTCCTGCCGGCACGGGATGGGATACACAACGATCGGATCGAAATACAAGGGCATCGAAGCGCGAACGCGTTACTTCGTGCCGCTGGACGAGAACCTGGAAATCTGGCAATTGACGGTGACAAATCACCGAGCGCAAGCCGCGGAGCTTTCCGTGTTTTCGGTGGTCGAGTTCTGTTTGTGGGATGCGCAGGATGATTCGACAAATTTCCAGCGCAATTTCAGCATCGGACAAGTGGAAATCGAAGACGGCGTAATTTATCACAAGACGGAATACCGTGAGCGGCGGGATCACTTCGCGTACTTCGCGTGTTCGGAGAAGATCGCCGGGTATGAAACACAACGGGAAGATTTTCTGGGGGCTTATCGCGGGTGGGAGAATCCCGCAGCGGTGGAGCGAGGACATGAAAGCAATTCCGTTGCTCATGGATGGGCTCCGGTGGGCTCACACCACGTGAAGCTGTCACTGAAACCCGGGGAATCCCGGCAAGTCGTTTTTGTTCTTGGATATCAGGAGAATCCGCGGGAAGAGAAATTCGATCCGCCCGATTCGCAAATCATCAACAAGAAATCGGCGAAGGCGGTGATCGCCAAGTATCGCGTTACGGCGAATGCGGACGCGGAGTTCAAGAAACTTTCTGAATATTGGAACGAATTGCTGAAGCTTTGCCATGTGGACACGCCAGACGTGCACACGAACCGCATGGTGAACATCTGGAACGCGTACCAGTGCATGGCCACGTTTAACATGTCGCGCTCCGCGTCGTTTTACGAATCGGGGATCGGGCGAGGACTGGGCTTTCGCGATTCGAACCAGGATTTGCTGGGATTTGTGCACATGGTGCCGGAGCGCGCGCGGGAACGAATCTTGGATCTGGCGGCCACGCAACTCCCCAGCGGCGGCGCTTATCACCAGTATCAGCCGCTGACCAAGCGCGGGAATAATGACGTGGGGAGCGGATTCAACGATGATCCGCACTGGCTGATCATCGGCGTCGGCGCTTATATAAAGGAGACGGGCGACTGGGGCATCCTGGGTGAGGCGGTACCTTACGACAATGAGCCGGGATCGGAAATGCCATTGTACGAGCATTTGCAGCGGAGCTTCCGGTACACGCTGGAACGGCTGGGACCGCACGGGCTGCCGCTGATCGGACGCGCCGATTGGAATGATTGCCTGAACTTGAATTGTTTTTCCGATACGCCGGGGCAATCCTTTCAAACCACGACGAACAAAGACGGCAAAGTTGCCGAATCCGTGTTTATCGCAGGATTGTTTTTGGTGGCTGGGCGGGAGCTTGCGGACATTGCGCGGCATCGCGGGCTTGGCAAAGAAGCTTGTTCGTACCTGTGCGAAGTCGGCAAGATGGAGAAAACAATCCGGGAGCATGGATGGGATGGCGAGTGGTTCCTGCGCGCCTACGATGATTTCAGCCGAAAGATTGGGTCCAAGGAGAATGCAGAGGGGAAGATCTTCATTGAGACGCAGGGATTCTGCACGCTTGCGGGTGTGGGCCTTGAGGATGGCCTGGCCGCACGAGCACTGGATTCCACGCGCAAGATGTTGGCAACGAAGCACGGGATCGTGCTGCAACAGCCGGCCTACTCGAAGTACTACCTGGAATACGGCGAGATTTCGTCTTATCCGCCGGGGTACAAGGAAAACGCGGGAATCTTCTGCCACAACAATCCTTGGGTGATGATTGGGGAAACACGGGTGGGCAATGGAGACCAGGCGCACGACTACTACACGCGGATTAATCCGTCGGCGCGGGAGGAAATCAGCGACGTGCACCGCTGCGAGCCGTACGTTTACGCGCAGATGATCGCGGGGCGCGATGCGGCCACGCATGGGGAAGCCAAGAACTCCTGGCTAACTGGTACGGCGGCGTGGAACTACTACGCGATCACGCAATGGATTTTGGGAATACGGACGTCGTTCGATGGATTGCTGATTGCGCCAGTGATTCCGAAGAACTGGGCCGGGTTTAAGGTATCGCGAAAATTCCGCGGGGCGACATATCAGATTGAAGTGCAGCGGGCTGGGGATGGGAACCAGGTTTCGCTTGAGGTGAATGGAGCGCCGGTGCAGGGTAACCTTGTGCCACTGCCGGCGGCGGGGACGAAGACGGTTTCCGTCAAAGCGACGTTGCGGTAAACTGCGACGGGTGGTGCCGCGGAATTCTGCGCGGTATTCAATCTGTTGTGCCCGAATTGAAAGGTGGAGGCACGATTCCTCCGCTCCGGGCCGGCCAAAAGCGCCGTCCCTCCGGTCGGAATGACAGTTTTTTGTGTTTCGTTCTCACAAAACAATCGATTCGGAATGACAGTTTTTGGAGTTTTGCTCTCCCGAGCCATTCGATTAGGAAAAGCGTTCAGTTGCAATAGTCGACATTTACAATTCGCGCTTAGATCGCAGGAGATAAACGGCATGAGTTACACAGCGGCTAATTCGCGTTACGAGAGCATGCAATACCGGCGGTGCGGGCGCAGCGGGTTGCTGCTGCCGGCGATTTCGCTGGGGCTTTGGCACAATTTTGGCGGTGTGGATGCGCTTGAGAATTGCCGGAGCATGCTGCATCGCGCGTTCGACCTTGGGATTACTCATTTTGACCTGGCGAACAATTACGGGCCGCCGCCGGGATCCGCGGAGGAGAACTTCGGGCGCATCCTGCATGGTGATTTTGCGGCGCATCGCGATGAACTCATTATCAGCAGCAAGGCCGGGTGGGATATGTGGCCAGGGCCGTATGGGGATTGGGGCTCGCGGAAATATTTGTTTGCCAGCCTGGACCAGAGCCTGAAGCGAATGAAGCTGGAGTATGTAGACATTTTTTATTCGCACCGGCCGGATCCGCAGACGCCGATAGAAGAAACGATGGGCGCGCTAGATCACGCCGTGCGTTCTGGCAAGGCGCTGTATGCGGGAATCTCCAGCTATGACGCGGCGCAGACGGAGGTAGCCAGCAAGACCCTGAGACGGCTGGGAACACCGTGCCTGATTCATCAGCCGAAGTATTCCATGTTCGATCGAGACATCGAGGGCGGGGTGCTGGATGTGCTGGAGAAGGAAGGAATCGGGTGCATCGCGTTCTGCCCGCTGGCGCAGGGACTGCTGACGAACCGCTACCTTAATGGCATCCCGAGCGATTCGCGGGCTGGCAAGCCCAACACGTTTCTGAAGAAAGACGATGTCAGTGAAGGACGGCTGAGGCAGGTGCGAGCGCTGAATGATGTGGCGAAGGCACGGGGACAGAGCGTGGCGCAACTGGCACTGGCTTGGGTGTTGCGAGATGCGCGCATGACGAGTGCACTGATTGGCGCGAGCCGGGTGGAGCAGATTGAACAGAATGTTGCGGCATTGGATCATTTGAAGTTTTCGGACGAAGAACTTCAGCGGATTGAGAAGATTTTGGCGGGGTGAACCCTACATGGGTCCCGAGAAACCTGTTTTTGTTTTCAACGAGGAAGAAAAAGCAGATTCCTCGCTCCGCTCGGAATGACATGCTCCTTTAATCAATCATCTACAATTCAGGACACTAGGGCGTTTTCGCCTGCATGGCGCCGAAGAAAAACTTGCCGCAATCCGTGGGGGCGTAGGTGTCCCAGGAAGAGATTAGAGAGGGCTCCCATTCGGGGTCGTAGACCCAAGCGAGCCAACTGATTCCGCGGCTCTCCAAATACTTGACGATCGACGGGCCGTAGTCCGCTTCATCGGGATTCGCGCCGGGGCCTGTCCAGAAACCGATTTCCGTGGCGATGATGGGATAGCGGCCGGCGGCAAAACCGAAATCCTCCTCCCACTTGGGCTCCCAGGGTTTCGATCTTTTATTGGGATAAGGGTGCGTGACGTAGCCAATGCCTTCGGCGGCGATGGGACGATCATGCAGCGGGGTGAGATCGTAGGCCCAATCAAATCCCGCAACCAAGGGAATTTTGCCAGGGTCATAGGCGCGAGTGAGCGCGATGAGATCTTCGTTGGTGTGCTTCCATTCATCCCAGGAGATTCTGCCGAGTTGATCAGAATAGGAGGTCGGCTCATTGAATAGTTCAAAGAAAGCGACGGTATGGTTTCCGGCGTAGTGATGGGCGATGATGCGCCAGAAATTGAAAGTTTCGCCGGGCGAAGTGTTGTACATGGGATCCTGGAACAACTGAGAGTTGAGGTTGCCGATGGAGTGCCAATCGATGTCAATGTACATGCCGAGTTCGGTGCACCATTCGACGGCCTGATCGAGTAAGGCGAGATATTTTTCAGGCGTGCGTTCGCGCCAGGCAACGGGATGCACGGGAATGCGAATCAGCTTTGCGCCCGTCCGCTGGACCTTAATGAAAAGGTCTTTGTTCCAATGACCCTGGTTGGCGATCTTGTCCGGATCGGATATCGAAAGGCCACGAAACAATACGGGGTTCCCTTGTTGATCGACGAACTGGTTGCCGCGAACGGAGATCAGGGGCAATTTCGTGGCATCGGGGCTTTTTAAGGGCTCGCCGGGAGCGCGATCACGCCACCACTGATGATACTTTGCATCTTTAGCGGGCGCCGGGTTTTGCGCTGCCGCCGAGAAGGGCCCACATAACAACGCAAGACTCACAACCATAGCACTCAGAACTACTTTCATCTCAGGCCTCCGTGGAAAAGCAAAATCGCTGCTGCAAAGTGAGATCCGGTTCGCGATGAATCTGCAGTTGCGCGGAACTCCTGGGCGCGCTTTTTACCCGCGCACCTTGCCACGCTTGGCGTCCCCCGGCCGCGCGGCTCTCAAGATGGCAAGATTTTTTTTGATCAAGGCAAAACGCTGCTCGACGCAGGCGTAACTACGAAGAGGATCTTCCGGAGTGTTGATGGTGTAATCGAGGAGTTTTTCGACAGTGCTGGTGGCGACGTTGAGGCGGGTGTCCGAAGCGCCATAGTAGATGTGGACATCGCCTTTTTTTGTGGCGATCCAACCATTGCTGAAGGCCACATTGGAGACATCGCCAATGCGCTCGTCGCCCTGCGGCGCGAGGAAATATCCCGCAGGACGATGCGTGATTACGAACGGCCGCTGCGTTTCGGCCAGGAATGTGTACAAGACGTAGCGGAGTCCCGCGGCGGTGTTGCGCACGCCGTGTGCCAGATGCAACCAGCCCTTGGGCGTTTTGATGGGCCCGGGACCGAGACCGTTTTTGACTTCCTTGATGGTGTGGTATTCGCGATTATCCATGATGATTTCATCTTCGATATTCGCGCCCGCCATGGTGGGACAGAGTCCCCAGCCAATTCCGCCGCCTTTTCCGGCTTGAATGAACTCATCCTGAGGCCGGGTGTAGAGCGCGTATTTGCCATCCACAAATTCCGGATGCAGGACGACGTTGCGCTGCTGGGGCGATTTGGTACGCAGATCCGGAAGGCGTTCCCAGGTTTTCAGATCTTTTGTGCGGGCGATGCCGCATTGCGCGACAGCCGAGGAGGTGTCCCATTGCGGGGCTTTGGGATCTTTGCGCTCGGTGCAGAAGAGTCCGTAGATCCAGCCATCCTCGTGAAGTGTCACGCGAATGTCGTAGACGTTGGTGTCCGGGTTATCCGTTTCTGGCATAAGAATGGGGAAATCCCAGAAGCGGAAGTTGTCCACGCCATTGGGGCTTTCCGCGATCGCCAGGAATGATTTGCGGTCCGCGCCCTCGACACGGGCAAAGACGAGAAACTTGCCTTCGTATTCCATGGCGCCGGCGTTGAAAGTGGCGTTGACGGCAATGCGCTCCATGAGATGGGGATTAGTTTTGGAATCGAAATCGTAGCGCCAGAACAGCGGAGTGTGTTCCGCGGTGAGCACGGGATTGAGATAGCGATCGTAGACGCCGTTCCCGTTGGCGGCTTTGACGTTCTTCCGCGTGATGAGTTTTTCGTGCTGGCGGAAGAGATCTTGCATTTTCGTTCTATATTCGTTTTCGCTCATTGGTGTTCTCCGATGGCAGGGACGCGGTTGGCAAGGGCAATGATCAGACCGTGGGTTTGGCGACCAACTTGTCCAGGCGTTGCATCACTTCAAAACAGGTACGGCTGTTGTGATAAGGGCATTTCCAAGGATCCACTTTATACTTATCGTTGCTTGGCGTCCCGTCGCGCGACACCTTCCAATACCATTCTCCGCGCTGGTGGTCGATGATGAACTTGTCGATAAAGGCCCAACTACTCTGCGAGGCTTTCAGGAAATAATTCTTCCCGGAGAGTTCATAGGCGCTGAGAAAACCGACGACGGCTTCGGCCTGGGGCCACCAATGCTTGTCCGAATCGATAATTTTGTTGCCGGCACCTTCGTAGAGGAGGCCACCATCGTTGTCAATGGCCTGGTCAAAGACTGCCTGCGCGATTCCAAGGGCGGCCTTCCGTGTTTCCTCGAGAATGGCACTTTCGCCCAATACTTCGGCGGCTTCGCAGAGCAGCCAGCTTCCTTCAATATCGTGGCCAAAGGAAAAACGGTCGGAGTGGTCGCGCCAGGCTTCATCAAAGAACATGCGGAAATGGTGGGTTTGGGGATCAATGATGTGGTCCAGGAAGATACGGATGAGTTCCCGGAGGCGATCGCGGAGACTGTCGTCATTCCAGATGCGCAGAAGATTGGCATAGGCTTCCAGGAGGTGGAGGTGGGAGTTCATGGATTTTTTTTCATCCATGTCCGCATCGCTGAGGCGCTGTTCGTCAGAAAGTTTCCAATCACGCTCGTAGGTCTCAAAGTATCCGCCGTTTTTTTCGTCGTGGCCGGCTTTTTCAATCAAGTGGTAAAGGGCGATGGCTTCTGTAAGGTGATCATTGTGCGGGGTTGCGGTGGCGAATTCGGCGAGGGCATAGATGGTGAAGGCCTGGCCGTAGATGCGTTTTTTAGTGTCGACGGGGCTACCGAGGTGGTCCACCATCCAAAAGAATCCGCCAAATTGCGAATCGAAGAAATGGCGATGGAGATAATCGTAGGCGCGGCGTGCGGTGTGGAGGTAAATGTCTTTGCGATAGACCTTATAGGCTTTCGCGAAAGTCCAGAGGATGCGAGCGTTGAGGATAAGGCCCTTGTGGGCGAGAGGGTCAATGGTTAAGTCGTTGGCAATTTGACCGCGGAAGCCGCCGAACTCGTGGTCCACCGCGTACTTCAGCCAAAACGGCAGAATGTCTTGAAGCAATTCCCGCTCAACGCGCTCTCGCAACACATCCATGACGACTCACCTATATTCTCTGCGATGCTCCAGGCCGTGGCTTGTGGTTCGGTTTCTTGCGCTGGTGCAAGAAGTTTACAGGAGGTGCGGCACCGGCAGCGGCCTGTCGGTCCCAGTGGAGCGGGCTGCGGGTTCAAGGTCAACGTGGAGAGACAACGCTAATCCGGCGCTAAGACTGGAATATACCCCTGGCCCGGGTAAAGTCAAGGTTAGATAAACGTTACTTTAAAGGGAAATTGTGTGCATACAGCAGGGACGTGGAATGCCGAACGCGTGAGAAGAGCAGGTTTCGTAACACATGCGAAAGGTAAAAGGGATACAATACGGGACGGTTGTGCAGTAGAAATTTCCGCCCTGACTACGCCGCCGATGGTGAAGATGTGACGGGCTTGAGGCAGATCATGCCCGCGGCAGAACATCCTGCAATGAATTGGCTCATAGTTCGCTCTCCAAACGGCTCGCCTCAGCAATTGCTGCTGGAACGGAAAGGTCCCCAATGACAACGACAGTCCGCGCTGAACCCCATGGTTTACAGGCTTTGAGTGCGTACGGCAAAGCGAGAGCCACCGTGCAGGGGGCGCCCCTGAACGCCGAGGAATTGCGCAAGACCGATGCGTTCTGGAGAGCGTGCACGTACGTGATCCTCGGCATGCTTTACCTGCAGGAAAATCCGCTTTTGCGGGAGCCTTTGAAGCCGGAGCACATCAAAAACCGGCTCTTGGGACATTGGGGATCGAGCCCGGGATTGGCGTTTACCTACGTTCACCTGATGCGCCAGATCAAAAAGTACGATCTGGACATGATTTTTCTGGCGGGGCCGGGGCACGGCGCTCCGGGCATGCTTGCGCCCGTGTATCTGGAGGGCAGCTATTCGGAGGTGTACCCGGACAAGTGCGAAGACGAAGAGGGATTGCGGGAATTCTTCAAGCAATTCTCGTTTCCCGGAGGAATCGGGAGCCATTGCACGCCGGAAACTCCAGGTTCGATTCATGAAGGAGGGGAGCTGGGCTATGTGCTTTCGCACGCGTGCGGAGCGGCGTTTGACAATCCGGAGTTGATTGTGGCGGCGGTTGTGGGCGACGGCGAATCGGAGACGGGACCGCTGGCGACTTCGTGGCACGTCAATAAGTTTCTGAGCCCGATCCGGGACGGGGCGGTGCTGCCCATCCTTCATTTGAATGGATACAAGATCAACAATCCAACATTGCTGGCGCGTATCAGCCACGAGGAATTGGAAAGCTTGCTGCGAGGCTACGGCTGGACGCCGTATTTCGTGGAAGGGTCTGGCCACGAGAGTATGCATCAGGCCATGGCGGCGACGACGGAATTCTGCGTGACGGAGATTCAAAGGATTCAGAAGGAAGCGCGTGCCAAAGGCGTCGCGGAACGCCCGCGATGGCCAATGATTGTTTTGCGTTCACCGAAAGGGTGGACGGCACCGGGAACCGTGGACGGGCACAAACTGGAAGGCTCCTGGCGGGCGCACCAAGTTCCGATCGTGAATGTCAAGAATAACCCCGAGCATTTACAGATATTGGAAAAGTGGATGCGCGGGTACAAGCCGGAGGAACTGTTCGATCAAGCGGGCAAGTTGCGCGACGAGTTTAGAGAGATTGCGCCCACGGGAACGCGGCGCATGGGTTCGAATCCTCATGCGAACGGCGGGCGTTTGAAGAGGGCTTTGCGATTGCCGGATTTTCGGCAGTACGCGCTGAAACTGGAGAAGCCCGGAGTGGTGCAGGCAGAGAATGTCCGGCCACTGGGCGTGTTTTTGCGCGACGTCATGAAGCTGAACATGACGAACTTCCGGGTGTTCGGGCCGGACGAAACCGCTTCCAACAAGCTGGACAACGTGTATGAGGTGAGCAAGAAGTTCTGGATCGAAGAGTACTTTCCCGAGGACGCCGACGGCGCCGAGTTGGCGCCTGACGGACGAGTGATCGAGATCCTGAGCGAGCACACAATTGAAGGGATGCTGGAGGGCTACCTGCTGACGGGGCGCCATGGCTTCATCTCTTCTTACGAGTCGTTTATCCATGTGATTGATTCGATGTTCAACCAGCACGCCAAGTGGCTGTCCATCTGCAATCATCTGTCGTGGCGGGAAAATGTGGCTT
>Ga0209517_10001147_pt1 | contig 41378 bp, 32 predicted proteins | sample PeaSoiMetSII2010_FD_187695 | JGI IMG/M metagenome (GOLD analysis project Ga0209517, IMG submission 187695) | Peat soil microbial communities from Weissenstadt, Germany - SII-2010 (SPAdes) (version 2) | ecosystem: Environmental > Terrestrial > Soil > Wetlands > Peat | place: Germany...
GAGGTGAAGGATCTGCGGCAGGAGCATGAGCGGTTGAAACTTCTAGTAGCGGACCTGAGCCTGGAGAATCTGACACTGAAAAAAAGCTGGTATTAGGGCTGCTGGACCGGAAGCGTTGCAGCCGGATGAAGCCCGAGAGGAAACGCGAAGTGATTGAACTGGTGCGGCGGTCGCCGGTGACCAAGAAAGAGACGCTGTTGGAATTGGGTCTGTCGGCCTCGACGTTCTACCGTGGGCAGCGCCGCTGTCGAAGCGAAGGCGAAGCGGGACTGGTAGACCAGCGACCGCAACCAGGAACGATTTGGAACCGGCTGCGGCCGGAAGAGGCGGAATGAATCCTGGCGGCGCGAGTGGAACCGGACAAGAGTCCACGCGAAATCGCTTGTTGGATCAGCGATCATGCGGGGTTCAGCGTTTCGGAATCGAGTGTGTACCGGGTACTGAAACTTCACGGGCTGGTGGGGCAAGTGAACGTGGTGGGATTTCCGGCGGGCCCGGAGTACACGGCGAAGACGACTCGTCTAAACGAGCAGTGGAAGAGCGATGCGAGTTGTTCCTTCGTGGTGGGCTGGAGTTGGTATTACTTGATCTCGGTGCTGGATGATTTTTCACGTTACATCTTGGCGTGGACGTTGCAGGGCGACATGAAGACGGAGTCGATCAGCGAAGTGGTGGAGCGCGCCCTCGAGTGGACAGGCATGAAGCGGGTACCGGTGAAGCTTCGTGCGCGGATGGTCGCCGACAATGGGCCGTCCTACATCGCCGGTGCGTTCGACGAATATCTGCGGATGCACAAGATGCGGCACACCCACTGTTCGCCGCACCATCCGCAAACGAATGGCAAACTCGAACGCTTCCACGAAACACTGAAGGGCCGGATGAATCTGCTGGTGTGGAGCAGTCCGGAAGAGCTGCGCGCGGCCATCGCGGAGTTCATCGCGTTCTACAACCAGCGGCGCTACCACGAAGGAATCGGGAACGTCGCCCCGGCCGATGTGTACTACGGGCGGCGGGAAGAAATACTGAAACGCAGGGAGGAACAAAAACGGCAGACACTCTACGCGCGGTTCGAGTACAATCGCGCTCAACGCAGCCAAACAACGCGGTTGCTCGCTGCGCCCAGCGCGCCCGATCTCATGCAACGACTGCCCCGCCTTCCAACGACGCCACATGTCGCTCTTCTGCGTCGCGGAAAGCCCAAACCGTTTCCCTTGTTTCATAAACACCACCTTTGAAACCAGCTTTATACCAGATGGTGTTGCATCGACCGGTTGAGCTGGCAGCTAAAGACGGACAGGAACAGCAACGCTTCGCAGACTCGCACTAACAAGCAAACCCTTACCATCAGCGAAGAAGCCGCGTTGATAGGCTCGACTCAATGATGAATTCCCCATGCCCTCGTCGGGATGCGGATGAAATTCATTGCTTGCTGTACTGCCCTGCGCCCGCTAGCAGCAGTTGATGCAGCACAAAGTAACTCAATTCCCAAGTCGCCGGCTATCGCTTTTTTCGCACCAGCGAAAGTATCTTGCCAGGATGGCCCCTCGGCAGTCTTTCTTTCGGCCGGTGCACAGCACCAACGACCAGTGGAGCTGGCAGTCCTACCCTTGCCGCGTCCCCACCACCGAAGGAGGTTCCTGGGCGACTGTTGTTGAGGCTGATTTCCGCGTTCGCGGCGTGTCCAGGTTGAACTCTCGCATCTTGTAGAGAAGGGCTTTGTAACTGATCCCCAGCATTTTTGCGGCGTCTTTCCGGCACCAACGGGTCTTCTCCAGTGCGTCTGCGATCGCTTCCATCTCAGCTTCAGCTTTCAAGCCACGCACAAGGGCTTTCAGCCCCTGCACTTTGGGCGGGGCGGGTTCTTCTCGAGGCGAACTGCGCTGGCGCGTCGAACACATCTCGACCAATTCACGCAAGCTGCCTTCGTCGTCCTCAAGGATCACATACCTTTTTACGAAATTCTCCAGCTCGCGCAGATTACCCGGCCAGGGGTAATTCAATGCTGCATCCAGAAGATGCTTGGAAGGAGCCACTATCGGCTTGCCGAATTTCTCGCTGTACTTTTGCAGGAAATGACGGAAAAGGAGCGGTATTTCAGCGGTCCGCTCGCGCAGCGGCGGTACATTGATCGACAGCACGTTCAACCGGTAATACAGATCTTCGCGGAATTTTCCCGTCTTCATGGCTTCCTGCACATCCACGTTTGTCGCTGCCAACACGCGAACATCGGTCTCTACCAGGTGCCTTCCGCCCAGTCGCGAATATTGGTGATCCTGCAAGACATGCAGCAACTTGGCTTGCAGGTGCACGGACATCTCCGCGATCTCATCCAGGAAAATCGTGCCCTTATTGGCCATCTCGAATTTGCCGGGCTTCGCCCGCACCGCGCCCGTAAACGCCCCTTGTTCATACCCGAATAGCTCCGACTCGAGTAACTCGCCCGGAAGCGCCGCGCAATTCACCTTGACGAACGGTTGATTCCTTCGTTTCGAACGCAGATGGATCATCCGGGCCACCACCTCTTTGCCCACGCCGCTCTCCCCGCAGACGAACACTGGCACATCTACCGGAGCGATTTGCAGAATCTGCTGCCGGATGCGCACCATCTGGGGACTCGCTGCCAGGAAGCTCAGATCCTCGGTGATCTGCTCGCAATAGTCCCGCAACACCTGGTTTTCCTGGGTCAGCTGTTTCTTTTGCTGCGACTTGAGCATCGCTGCGTCGAGTTCCGTCTTTTCAAATGGCTTTGTCAGGTAGTCGTGCGCCCCGAGCCGGATAGCCTCCACCACTGTCCCGACCTCATTCGAACACGACAGCATGATCACATTCAGGCTACGGTCCAGCCGCATCAGTTCTTGCAGCGTCTCGAGCCCGTTCATTTCGGGCATCAGCACATCGAGGATGATGAAGTCCGGTCGTTCCCCGGCGCTCACACGCGTCAGCGCTTCCCTGCCGCTGCTCACTGTCTCCACATCAAACCCATCCACTTCCAGCAGGGTTTGCAGGTATTTTCGAATGCTGGGCTCATCATCGACGACTAGGATCTTCTCTTTCACTTCTTTCACGGCCATTTTTCTTTCTCCTCGCCCCAAATCCAGCGCTTAGTTCTGGTCCATCGGTAACAGAAACGCAAACGTGCTTCCTCGGTTTTGCTCGCTTTCCACCCAGATTTTCCCCCGGTGTGCCTGAATCAATCTTTTCGCGATGGCAAGACCCAAGCCCATCCCGGAGGTATTCCGGTCCACGCGCACAAAGTCCTCGAAAATTTCCTGATGATGTTCCGGTGCTATTCCTGCTCCGGAGTCTGTCACGCTGACTTCCACACTGTTTGGCCGGGGCAGCCGGAATCTTCTGCGTTCTTCGACGGGGGCTACTTTCGCCACCCGGCGCTCCCAAAAATGCGGGCGCGCGCGCAAGATCACGGTTCCACCGGACGGGGTGTGCTTCAACGAGTTGTCCAGGAGATTTGCTGCTGCCTGTTGAACCTTCTGGTAATCGAAGCGGAAAGTCGGGATCGATGGGTCTAGCAGAGTCTCCAGCTTCACCCCTTTTCGCTGAAACGCTTCCGACCATCGGTTGCCCGTCTCTTCGAGACAATCTCGCAGATCGTTCTCTCTGAGTTGCAGCACCAACTTCCCGCTCTCCAGCGCGGAGTAATTGAGGAACATCGACACCAGCCGCACCAGCCTTTCGCAGCTCTCTTTCGATTCCTCTAGAATGTCTTTTTGTTTCTCGCTCAGCTTTCCCAGCGATCCCGCTAGCAGCAAGTCGTAGTAGCCCTTGATCACCGCTAGTGGTGTTTTCAATTCGTGCGCGGCTGACGCCAGGAACACGGTCTTCTGCCGGTTTACTTCCTGCAATTTCAGGTAAGCCGCCAGCAAATTCCGGTACGTTATCTCACGCTCCTGCAGCAGTTCCTGTACCGTCAGCTGGGCAGCGCTCTCAGCGCGATTCTCTTCTTCCTCATCGTTATCGAACTGGATTGCCAGCCAGTCCGGCTCCGGAATCCACCGCACGCGCACGCGATAGCTTTTGACGCTCGTGCGGCCTTCCAATTCCAGTTGGTTTTCGCCATTCTCAATTCGCTGCGAAATCATCTTTGGATCGATATTCAATACGTCTGCAAAGATATTGAGGGGAGTAGTCTCGTCTTTGCCGTGCGCTTCCAGGCATTTTCTTCCCCGCGCGTTCACCATCAGCACGCGTCCATCAAGGTTCGCCACCACTACGCCAGTCTCGACCGTGTCGAGAAGCGCTCGAACATGCTCGACTGTCAGATTCGGGCTCGAGGCAGGCATCCTCCCCGTGTCTGTTGTCGCGTGACCATCCATGCTTCTGCTACCTCTTTTTAATAGTGGAAAAACTTTTCCTATGGCGCGTAGCCCATCCTTACAGAGCCTCGCCAGACTGTCAATGGTAAATGCGTTCCATTTGCACAATTTGGGAAATCCCTAGCCAATCCACGGCCACTCTTCTCCTCACGCCGCAACCCTTTCTTAAGATGGCTGTTAACTTCTTGATTTATAAAGGACCTAGTTCGATAGTTTAGGGGTGAAACTGGCACTCGACCTGCTTCTCTTGTACTAGTTCCTGAGTACTATCACTATGGATCTCCGCCTCGATCAGTCTAAGGAGGGGCCCCGCGTTGATTCCTCCGAATCGCGCCGATCATCCCGTCTCCGCATCCAAGTCCCTATATTCCTCCGGGGCTCGGACACTTCAGGTGCGGAGTTCATAGAACTTACGAAAACACTCAACATCAGTGCCACCGGAGCGTGCATCACTTCAGTCCATCTGCTCCGCCCAGATCAGACGGTCCACCTCACCATCCCAGCCCCCTCCCCCGCTTCGTCCAGCCTCATACCCAGCGAAACTCCGCCAATTGTGGCCAAGGTGCGTCGATTGGACAACTTGGGTGAACTTCGCCTAGTTGGGTTGGAATTTCTGCACCCTCTTGAGTAATTCTCTGTCCCTCAGCTTCTCTTCCTGCCCCTCGCTCCTATCTGCCTCTCTTGAGCTTCTAATTTGCTGGAAAAATCGCTTCCGGGATCTCGCTTATCTCTTCGTTTTGTAATAGGATACCCGCGTCCCCTTCGCATCTCCTTTCCGTGGATGCCGGTTGCACACACGGTCTTGATTGGCACTTGATTTGCTCCCTTTTAGGGTCAGTCATCCAAATGTGCTTGCCCCAGCCCCCGCGGGGAGAGGCAGATTGTAGGAAAACCCGGACATGCCCAGTCCCGGAGCCCCAGCGGCCCCGCGTTTGCCCATGGAGGACGCCTACCTCGAGCTCCTCGCGGACACGCTCGACGTCATGGACATTCCCGCGCGCAGTCAGTTCCTGCAGCGTTATTTTCGCACCACCACACATCTCGATCTCCGTGAGTCTCAGTCCCTTCACCTCTGGGAGGAAATCCTCACGCGCCGCCGCGAACTCACGGATCTGCTCGGACGTCCCATGTCTCTCAAAACCGTTCTGATGGATGTCCTCTCTTCCGCAGGCCTTATTCACGTTCCGATTGTGCTCGAATACGAGGAGTACAAGAAACTCCAGGTCAATGCTGTCACCGACCCGCTCACTGGCCTCTACAATCGCCGTTTGTTTGCCGAGTCGTTCGAAAAAGAACTTAATCGCGCCCGCCGTTACGGTCTTCCGCTCGGCATCGTCATCCTGGACTTGCATCGTTTTAAGGAAGTGAATGATAAGTACGGTCATCCGCGCGGCGACGAGGTCCTCCGCGCCGCCGCCTCCACTCTCCAGAAAGCACTGCGCACCTCGGACTCCGCTTTCCGCATTGGCGGCGATGAATTCGCTCTCCTTCTGCCGCAAACCGACGCCGCTCAAGCCGTGGCTCTCAGCCGTCGTATTGAAACTGTCTTTGCGGAAACCCTGCGCCCCCTGCAGCTGGCTTTCCCAGTGACCATGGATCACGGCGTGGCCAATTTCCCCCAGGATGGCGATCAGTCCGATCAGTTGGTGCGCGTCGCCGACGAACGCCTCTATCGTCTGAAGCACGCCAATCACTCGCGCACAGCTGATGGCTCTGCACATCCCGCGGCCCCGCCCGTGGGCGCTCCACTTCCTGTTGCGGCCCCGCCCATCTCCATCTCCGCAGGCCACCCTGATGAAAAACCTCCCTCCGACTTCGCCGACGCTTCTTCCGCTGCTGCCCGCTCCCTCACGGAGCAAACCCCACCGGCGCCGGTAACGCCGGCCTCGTACGCGATTCAGCGAAAGGCCGAGCGCGTTTCTATGGTTGGCACGAATGCCTACGCCATTATCGGCGAACGGGGCGCCCACCGCGCTCGTGTGTTGGACCTCGGCTTCGGCGGTGTCGCGCTCGAATTTGAGCACCCGGAAGATCTGCCGGAGAACATCCTCGCCATTCTTCACGTGCCCATTCTTCCCCCCGTCCGCGTTTACCTGAAGCCGGTGTGGTCTCGTCGCACGGAAGAAGGCGCGTTTCGCTTCGGCTGCCACTTCATCTCCTGATCCTCGCGACTCGGCAGAACCGCCATCAGTTCCATTCCAACGGGAGCGTTCCCTCCGCTGGATCTCTCCTCATCATCTGCATCGGCATTTCATCTCTTGCTGAGTCTGTAATATGTGCCTCCTCCCTGCATTGATTCGCGTCCCAATGTAATGCCGCCGGAATCGCTATCGCGTTCAGCTTCGGACACCACCCTCCATTAAGCCGGTTTGGCGTTCGCGCAGAGTTGCCGTATAATTGCAGATTGTCTCGTGACCTAGCGACGCGGCTGTGACCCCGTGCTTCCCGGTTCCCGCGCAGACCGGCCACGATAGATTGGAGAGTTCATGAAACCCGGGATCCACCCCGATTACCACGCCGTTACCGTCCATTGCGCTTGCGGGCATACCTTCCAGACCCGTTCCACCGTCAAGGGTAATATGCTGCGCGTCGAAATCTGCTCCAGTTGCCACCCCTTCTTCACCGGCAAGCAGAAACTTGTAGACACTGCAGGCCGCGTCGAGCGCTTCCAGAAAAAGTACGCCGACGCTGCGGCCAACGCCGCCGCCAAAAAGCAGCCGGCACAGGCTTAAGTCTCTTTGCTTCCCGCGGACCGGTCATTTGCCGGTCCGTTTCCTCTTTTCCCATCGCCAATAAATCGCCCTGACCATTTTTCTCCAACTCGCCGTACTCACACCGTGTAAAATCTATCCTCAGAGTGGCCACGCAATCTCCCATGTTCGATGGTGTTCCCGCCTCCGACTCCGTGGAGACAGCGCCCCCCCGCATCACCCTCCGCAATGCCTTCTCTCATCCCTTCGATTCCGCCATCGCTGCCGCCCGCACCTGCTACTCCTCCCGCCTCATCACTCCCGAGGAGATTACCGACAAGCAGCGCCTCAACATTGGCGCCGCCACTTTCTATAGCGGCCACCACACCGTCTACCAGCACGCCCACTTCGAGTTCGGCCTCGAGAACGTCAGCCGCCAATTCGTCTGGTCCTTCCTCCATGCTCATCCCTTTTACAATTCCGAACAGCAAAGCCAGCGCTATGTCCGTCTCGATCGCGCCCAGGCCTACATTTCGCCCGTCTCACTCTTCTTCAATGAAGGCTCCCGCCAGATCTACGAAGCCGCCATCACTCGCTCCTGGGCCTACTATCGCGAGCTCTCGCTGCTCCTGGTTTCCGACGCCCGCGCCATCTTGAACGACATCTGGCATATCAGTCCGATGTCTCATCCCAAGCGCTTACAGAGAATCGAGCGCTCCGCCGAAAAACGTGCCATTGAAATCGCGCGTTATGCCCTCCCTGTCGCCGCCTTCACCACGATGGTTCACACTCTCTCCGGCATCGTACTCCACCGCCTCTGGCGCATGTGTTCCGCGTCGGACACGCCAAGCGAGGCCCGTGCCGTCATCGGCGAAATGGTGGCCCAGGTGCGTCAACACGATCCGCAATTCTTCGATCGCTTTGGCACCACGCCTCTCGAAGAACTCCCCGAGTGGAAAGACGCCACTCCCACAAAATCTCATGCGGATGAGTTTGTCCGCGAATTCGACGCCCGGCTCAACGGCAAGACTTCCCGCCTCCTCGACTACTCCCATAACGCCGCCCGCGTCATGGCCGAATCCTATCGCGCCGTCGTCGGCCTCACCGAGGCCGCTTGCCCCGATGCGGAAGCCATCGACCGCCTTCTCAATCCCGCGCGCAATCTTTATCGCCTCGAAACCCTCAATATCGGCGTGCACGCGCCCATGATGCGCGCGCTCCAGCACGCCACTTACACCTTTGCCAAGAAAATCAGCCACACCGCGGACAGCCAGGATCAGCGTCACCGCATGGTGCCCGGCTCGCGCCCGCTTCTCACTCTCGCGGATACCCGCGATCCGGACTACATCACGCCGAAGCTCCTCGCAGATAATCCCCGCGCATGCGAAGTTTACTGCCGCGCCATGCAGGACGCCTGGTCCGCCAAGAATCAACTCCTCGATCGCGGCGTGCCCCCTGAAATCGCGCTTTATCTTCTCCCCAACGCAAAGTCCATTCGCCTCGTCGAGACCGGTTCGCTCCTCCACCTGCTCCACAAATGGACCATGCGCACCTGCTTCAACGCCCAGGAAGAGATCTACAATGCTTCCATGGATGAAATCGCGGAGCTTCGGGCGGTGCAGCCCGAACTCGCTCGCTACATCGGCCCGCCCTGCCACCTCCGCGCCGGCATCGCCACTCCCATTTGCACCGAAGGCTCCCACTTCTGCGGCATAAAAGTCTGGCTCGATTTCCCCAACACGCCCCGCCGCATCTGAAACCTGCAGTGCTGTTCTGCACGTCTTATGTAACGGAGGCACTACATGGCGTCTACCCTGCTGCGCACCATTTCTTGCCTTCTCGCTTTTTCCTTGGTCTTGGCGCTCCCATGCTCGGCGCTCGATACTCCACTCTCGGACACGGCCGTCCGGCAAGCCTATTTCATGGGTCAGCGCCACGATGAATCCCTGGCCCGTTTTCTGGACCACTACACGAGGCATCTCGCCCCGCCCAAGACCGGGCCATACATCTCCTCCGTCTCCTTCTTGACCCCATACGCCCTGCTCACCCAACTCTCTGACCGGCATGCCTACGGCTACAGCGCGCAACAAGCGGAGCTTCAGCACCAGAACCTGGTGGAAACCGTGAAAATCGTCATCGAGATTCAGCTGACGGGTACCTACTCGAATGTGATGCGCAATCCCGCCGCTCGCACCACCGGCACTCCGATGGAATATCTGCTGCGGCCTTCCGATTTCTGGCGAGATTTCCAGGTCCAGATCTCCAACGGTGATGAGTCCCTCAGGCCTTTTCTCTACTCTGGCCATGGCGCCTACTTCTGTGGGGACACCGGTTGCACGCTAGTCGGTGCAACCATTCAACTCGAATGTCTTGCCGAGTCTTTCACTTCTGACTCGGCCCTGGTGTCGATTGATCCTCCCGAGGGAGATCCCGTCACCGTCGAGTTTGATCTCGCATCTCTGCGCTGAGTGCCGCATGAAATCGCCCGCCGCATTGCTGGCCCGCTTTCGGCGCTTCGACTCCTTCATCTATGGCCGTCCTAGTTCACCACGTTTTATACTCCCTATGAGGCTCAAGCCATGTTTCGCTTCTCGCGTCTATTGCCGCCCCTGCTGCTTGCCTTCGCCCTCTTTCTCCCTCCGCTCATTGCTTACGACACCGATCTATCCGACACCGCCGTGCGCGAAGCCTACTTCCTCGGCCAGCGTAACGATGAGAAGACCCGCTCGTTCTTCGAGCCCTACACCCGGCATCTCCCGCTTCCCAAATCCGGCCCTTATGTCTCCGAGATCCACTTGCTCACCCCATTGGCGCAAGTCGTCAAAGTTTCCAGCCGTACCACCGGCGGCTACAGCGCCCAGCAAGCCCACCTCGATTATCGCGATCGTGGTGACTCGCTGCTCCTCGAAGTCCACATCGAATTCACGCCCACCTACAATCAGATTGATGCCGTCCGCCCATCCGACAAAAACGGGGCTGAAAAAGGGATTGTTATGCGAACCGAGGATTTTTGGCAGAATTTCCGTTACGGCATCAAGCAGAAAGAAGACTGGATCGACCCCCGCTCCATGCACGGCGAGCCCGAGTACAGCCGTGACGACCGTTATGGGAACAATGGCCTCATCGGTGCCTGGGTCTATCTGGATTACGACGCCCGTGACGTTTCTTCGGACGACACCGAAATCCACGTCTTCACACCCGACGGCCAGGACGTGGAGGCTTCTTTTGCTTTGGCGAATCTTCGCTGAATGAGGCCCAAAGTCCTGGATGTTTTGCCCTCCTGCCCTCCAGCACGGACCGGACAGCGTAAGCTGGGCTGCGTAAGCCGCAAAAGCGCTAGATGCGGATGAAAGTGTGGTTTCGGTAGAGGTAGTAGAGGCATAGCCAGAGGATGCCAAGAGCTCCCAATGTCACCAGAACCTCACCAAACATCCCGAGTTGTTTGGCAAGGCCTGCAAAGAAGATGCCGCTGATTTGCGCGAAGGGCAAAACCTCTGCGGCCATATAAGCGACAATCGCATTCATGCCGATGACGATAAAGAAGAAGGCCCATCGCCGGTAGCACTTCACGTCAATCAGCCAATAGAACGCAGCGAGGAGAAGCAAACACCAGCCTCCAGACCACAGCACCATGGAACTTGTCCAGATGTGCTTGATGATCGGAAAGACGAAACTCCAGAGCCAACCGGCGAGCAGGCATGCCAAACCAGAGGCGGCGAGCCATGAAGCTTTGCGCGGGCCTGGGAGGGATGAGCGCAGCAATTGGCCCGCGAGAACGCCGATGAGTACGGTCGCGCCGAAGCCGAGGCTGCTGAGAATCCACGTGTAAGTGGTGCCGTCCTGGAAGCGCCCAAGAACAGCCTTATCAATCCACATGGCGAGATTGCCGTCGGGCGTATAAGCACCCGCGCCGTGACCTGGGACGGGGAAGAACGCGAGGAGAAGCCAGAACACTACGAGCAGCAAGGCGGCCAGCGCGCCTTGTCCGCGCACCCGCAGTTCCACGAGTGCTACAGAGGAGATCAAGTATCCCGCGGCAATGGCCTGGAGTGTGTTGCTGTAAAGTTGCAGGTTGTTCGGGTCGAAGGCAAGGAGGTTGCCCTGGGCGACCATCCCAAGGATCCAGAGCACCACCACCCGATAGGCAACCTTGCGGTAGATCTGGCCGCGAGTTTCTCCGAGTTCGATGCGCTTGCCGATGGAGAACGGCATGGCCACTCCAACAATGAACAAGAACAGCGGCATGATGAGGTCCCAGCCCACAAAGCCTTCCCAGTCGACATGGTCGAACTGCCGGTCCAGCCAGTGCGGGAGAGGATTTACGAAGAGTTTGCAGACCGCCATGACAAAAGGTCCGCCCCCCATGATCCAGAACATGTCGAAGCCGCGCAGAGCGTCAACGGATGTGAGGCGTTGCGGAGAGGTGACGACGTGCGATGCCGCTATTTCAGAATGACTCTGTTCCATGGCGGTTTTCCCAGTTCGCTTCATCCACCCGTCACTGCAACAACCCTGAAGAATCGAATTAGCTTCTCCAGTGCAGTGTGACCGGCCCGGTCATCGGGTGAGACGCAGGAACGCCCGTGCGCCGCTCCTCGAGGAGGTTCTGTTTCAGCGCGAAATACCACTTCGCCGGGCGGTCCGCATCATCAATCAGCATCAGCCGCGGGTCGTGCTTCAATCCCTCGGACTGCTGGATCATCGTTTCCTGATCCTGCCGCAGGAATATTCTGGCAAAAATACCAAAGACCGAGACGGGCAAAGGCAGGTTCCATGCCGCCGCGAAATCGATCCTGCAAAGATCGCGCCGCACCGGCGTCACCGTCGCGCGGCTGGAAAACCACAGCCTCCCGCTGTGGATCTCCTCAAATCGCATGTTCGGCAACACGAAATCGATGGTCGTCGTCACCGCCTCGCCCGTCATCTTATTCAGTACTTGATACGGCAGGCTGTTCGTCGAAGGCGAATGCTTGCTCATCCGGAATCCATTCGCAATCGGCTCGTACTGCTTGGACTTCTCGTGAATACTCGCCTTGCTCCGCCAGAACCACGATTGGTGCACAAACGGCCCGTGCGCGGGGTCCATCAATCCGATGATCCCATGATCAATGTGCGATGGCAGGTCGCAGCCGAGCCGCGTGATTTTGAATTTCTCGCTGAACTTCGGCAGCTCCGGCGCCACCGGCACCTGCTCTGGCAATCGCGTTCCCGCCGCATTCATGTACACCCACACATAGCCATCGCGCTCTTCGCATGGATAATGTCCCGCCGCGATCCGCTCCACCTTCAATTTGTCATGGCTCGTCAGCGAAGGTATTAATTCGCACTGCCCGCTGCACGCATCGAACTCCCACCCGTGATAGCTGCATTGCAGATTCTTCCCGTCAAAGTGTCCGTAGGAGAGCGGAATTCCCCGGTGCGGGCAAGCGTCGTGCATCGCAAACGCCTTTCCTTCGCTCGTCCGGCCGATGACCAGCGGCATTTCCAGCAGCATGGCCTTCGCCAGATGCTTCCCGTAAATCTCGTCGCTGCGCATCGCCGGGTACCAGAAGTCCCACAAAAATCCGGCATCCGCCTGTGGCGCACCCGGTTGCCTGCTCTCTGGCGTTGCGTCCACTGCTGTCCGTGCTGCTTCACTCATGGGTTCCACTCTCAATCACGGAAACCATCTTCCCCCGCATCCTAGTACACCTCATTTCTCCCCAGCAACGTCCATCGGCGCCCGCCAACCCCGATTGCGCCCTTCTTCTTTCCGCGCTATTCTTATTCAGTAGAGTTGCCAATGTACGCCTCTTTCTATTAGCTGCCACCCTTCTCGCGTTCTTCCTGGGCGCCTGCTCTTCGCGTTCCCGAGTCACGCTTCACCCATCATCCGCCGGGCTTTGTCCGTGACTCTCAATTTGTTGAAGAAAGGTTTTCACATGTCTGTACTCACTCTCAGCGAAAAACTCGATCAGCTCGACGCCCGCTACCAGGAGATGACCCATGAACTCTCATCGCCGGAGATCGCCAGCGATTCCGCGCGTTTCCAGAAGCTCGCCAAGCAACACGCCGAACTCGAAGCAGTTGTCTCCAAGCACCGCGAGTTCAGGAAAATCGAGAAGGATCTTGCCGGCGCTCACCAGATGGTCGTTGAATCCGAAGACGCCGATATGCGCCACATGGCCCAGGAGGAGGAAAAACTGCTGCTCGCACGCAAGGAACAGGCCGAGCGTGAGCTCAAGCTGCTCCTTCTCCCCAGGGATCCCATCGACGACAAAAACATCATCCTCGAAATTCGTGCCGGCACCGGCGGCGACGAAGCCGCGATTTTTGCCGGCGATCTTTTCCGCATGTACTCACGCTACGCCGAGTCCCAGGGCTGGAAAGTTGAAGTCATGGAGAGTTCCCCCTCCTCCAAGGGCGGTGTGAAAGAAATTGTCGCCGCCATCCAGGGCAATAAAGTCTATTCCAAACTGAAGTACGAAAGCGGTGTTCACCGCGTGCAGCGCGTGCCAGACACGGAGACCCAGGGCCGCATTCACACCTCCGCCGCCACCGTCGCTGTCCTTCCCGAAGCCGACGACATCGACATCAAGATCGAAGCCAAGGATCTTCGCATTGATACCTTCTGCTCCTCCGGCCCCGGCGGCCAGTCTGTCAACACCACCTACTCCGCCGTGCGCATCACGCATATTCCCAGTGGCTTGGTAGTCTCCCAGCAGGATGAAAAATCGCAAATCAAGAATCGCTCCAAGGCCATGCGTGTTCTCCGCGCGCGTCTCTACGAAATGGAACTCGAAAAGCAGCAAGCCGCCATCCTCGCCGAGCGCCGCGGTCAGATCAAAACCGGCGACCGCTCCGAGAAAATCCGCACTTACAACTATCCCCAAAACCGCGTCACCGATCACCGCATCGGCCTGACCATCCACCAACTCACCGAAGTTATGGACGGCAAGGTCGCCCCGCTCGTCGACGGCCTGGTAGGCCACTACGAAGCGGAACGCCTCAAACAGGAGCTAGCCGAGGCATAATCTCTTTAGCGGAGGTTCCCATGCTTTCCCGTCCCGGTTCGAAGCCAGGTCCCGTTTGGATGCGCCGGATCAGCGACTCGTTCTCCGATCCCGATCGCTCGCTCAAAATCATGATGCCCTTCTGGGCATTCTTCATCATCTACATGATTGTCTGCATCGGTCTCACTCACTTCGTCACCGCTGTTGTTCTTTCGAAGGACTATGTCTACGAATCATCCACGCGCATCGCCGGATTGCCGCTGGTCTCCTACAGCCCCGCCGCTCACGGCATCATTGCCATCGGTGGACGAGCCACCGGCGTCATCGCGCTCGGAGGCCTTGCCTTCGGTTTCATCGCCATCGGCGGCGTCACTGCCGGCGTGATCTCCATTGGTGGAGTTTCCATCGGCCTTTTCGCATTGGCCGGCGTTTCCCTCGGCTGGCGCGCTTTTGGTGGCTTAGCAGTTGGCCATTCCGCTCTCGGTGGCTGCGCCATCGCCAAATATGCCTATGCGGGAAATGGCGTAGCCTACGGCACCGTGGAGGCCAGCGGCCGCCAGAAAGAGCACCTCATCGGTTGAGGCTCTTCCATGACCGGTGTCGCCACAGATCGCTCCGTCCGTTCTCTGCTCAAGCAGGGCATCGGTCAGTTGCGCGATGCCGGCGTTCCCTCGTTCACCCTGGCCGCAGAGCTTCTTCTCCTCCATGTCGCCGCTCGTGATCGCGCGTGGCTCTATGCGCATCCGGAAGAACTTCTCTCCGCCGAAATAACGACCCGGTATTTTGCCCTAATTCAACGCCGCGCCAACGGCGAGCCCACGCAACACCTCACCGGCAAGCAGGAGTTTTGGGGCCTCGAATTCGAGGTCACTCCCGACGTCCTGATCCCTCGCCCGGAAACCGAGCATCTCATCGAGGTCGCCCTCGATCGCCTCGCCCTCCGCGAACTCCGCGCCGGCCGCTCGACTCGCCTTACCGGCAGCGGTATCACCCTCGTGGATGTCGGCACCGGCTCCGGCTGCATCGCCATCGCTTTGGCCAAGGAACTTCCCGACGCCACCATTTACGCCACGGACATCTCCGCCGCCGCGCTCAATGTTGCCCGCCGCAACTCCGCGCGCCACGGTTTCTTCGATCGTATCCGCTTCCTCGAATCAAATTTGCTGGAGGGTTTCTCGCCACTCGCCACTAGCCACTCGCCACTTTCTTTCGATCTTATAGTCAGTAATCCACCATACGTGGGCCGCGGCACGGTGGAGACGCTCGCCCGCGAAGTCCGCGAACATGAACCCGAAGTTGCTCTCTACGGCGGCGAAGAAGGGTACGAATTCTACGCCGAACTCGTGGCGCAGTCACATGAATTTCTAAAGCCCGGGGGCTTGCTTGTTCTCGAGCTTGGTCACGACAGCCTGCCCGCGGTGCAACCTCTTCTTGATTCCCGCCACTGGACAAACGTCGCCGTCACCAACGACCTCGCTAGCATCCCTCGCGTTCTCGCTGCCGAGCGCCTCTGACGCACACGAACTTACCTTGGTTCGATGATGCTCAGGCCTTTTATCCTCGCAAAGTGGCGTTTGTTGAATGTCGCGACCTGACTGCCGCGCTCCAGGGCCGTTGCTCCGACGATCAAGTCATAGAACCCGATCATTTTGCCGCTAACCTCCAATTCCGCCCAAATGCGCGCGTGCTGGTATGCCGTCTGTTCCGTATAGGGAATGATCGGGACAGATTCCAACACAGCTTGCAGGTAGCGCTCCCGCGTGCTCCGATGCGTTCCGGTGGCCCGCTCTACCCCGTGCCAGAGTTCGGCCACCGTGATGGCGGCAATCTCAAATTGATCACTCGGACGGGACCCCACCCACTTCCTGAGGTCGAAGGTACCCTTCTCACCCCGAATGATGACGTCCGCATCCAGAATTATCGCCATTTGTCCGCAGGTGCTTTAAGGGTTTTGCTGGCCGTTTGCAGATCACGATGCCACGCTCTCGCTTCATTCTCCGGCAGGTCAGTCCCCGCCAGAGCCTCGGCCAAATCGCGGCCCAGACAAACCTTCTCGTTGCCCGGCACAAGGTGGGCAACCGGCTCGCCATTCCTTAGAAGCACGAACGTAACATTTTGATAGTGGGCCCGGTTGACGCAATCGGCAAAATTGCGCGCGGCTTCCGTAACGCTGATCCTCGTTTTCTTCATAAATCTGATTATCAGAATATCTGATTTATCTGCCCGGTGCAATGCCGGGGCAGGGTGACCGCAACACCACGGGCATCGTCGCGATAGCAAAGAGTTGCGGATGAAACCTCCGCGTCATTGCTCCCGCCATTGCGAAGTCGTACTCTACTCCCATGCCGGGCCTCGCTCGCTTCCGCGCTAAACACGATCCCGCCGAAGTGCGCGATCTTCCCGCGCACTCTTCCATCCTCCACGTTGACATGGACGCCTTCTTCGTCTCCGTGGAACTCCTGGAGCGCCCCGAACTTCGCGGCAAACCCGTGGTCGTTGGCGGCAGGCCCGATCAGCGAGGCGTCGTCTCTGCCGCCAGCTACGAAGCGCGCAAATTCGGTATCCAGTCCGCGATGCCTTTGCGCACCGCCGCGCGTTTGTGCCCCCATGCCGTTTTCCTCGATGGCCATCACGAAAGATATTCCGAATGGAGCGATCGTGTCGCCTCCATCCTCGCCAGATTTTCTCCCATCGTGGAAATGGTTTCCATCGACGAGGCCTATCTCGATCTCGCGGGCACGGAGCGCCTTCATGGCCCGCCCCTTGCCGCAGCGGATAAGCTCCTCCGCTCCATCACGCAAACCACCGCGCTTCCTTGTTCCGGCGGCCTCGCCACCACGCGACTTGTCGCCAAGGTGGCTTCCGAACAAGCCAAGCCCCGCGGCCTCGTCTGGGTCGCACCCGGCATGGAAGCGCGCTTCCTTGCGCCGCTCCCCATCCGCAAAATTCCCGGTATCGGCGAAGTCACCGAGCGCGCTCTCCGCGCCCTGGGCATTGAAACCGTCGAGCAGCTTGCTTCTCACTCCCAGGAAAAATTGGAAAAGATTTTCGGCCAGTGGGGCACCGCTCTCTATCGCAAAGCGCGCGGCGGCGACGCCTACGAATTCCTGATTGACGCCGAACCAAAGTCCATCTCGCACAATCACACCTTCGGGGAAGACACGGACAACGTACAGGAGTTGGAATCCCTGCTCAGTCATCTCTCCCAGAAAGCCTGCAAGCGCCTGCGCGAAGCCGGCCTCTCTTCTCGCACGCTCACTCTCACCATTCGCTACGCGGGCTTCGAAACCCACACCCGCTCCAAGACGCTTCAGGATCCCGTGCGCCTGGACAACGACATCTTCGCCGTCTTCCTCAATCTTTTCCGCGAGCATCGTGACGCCAAGCGCAAGATCCGCCTCCTCGGCGTCGCTCTTTCCGCACTTTCCCACGGCACCGAGCAGCTCGAACTCCTCGAAGCCGAGCGCCGCGAAAAACTCGAAAAGCTCACCAAGGCCACCGACCGTCTCCGTGACAAATTCGGTTTTGGCTCCGTCCAATTCGGCGGCTCTCTGCGCCGCGACGACTCCTGATTCTCCGCGTCCGGCTGCGCGCTTCTCCCCAATGTCCTATACTGGCGATTCATGAGCGCTCCCGCCCCCACATCTCCGGGCACTTCGTCTGCGCGTCCCACTCCCATCGTGCGCGTGCAGAACTTCTGGCAGCGTGTGAGCGAAGGCCGCGCCGTCGAAGATCTTTGGTCTCAGTTTGCCGCCGACGCACGTTCCAGCTACGGCTTCTACGGCAAAGACGTCGACTGGAGTGAAATCCGCAAGCTCCCCCGATGGAAGCGGCCTTGGCCCGTTATCAGCCAGTTTTTCTGGGCGCTTGTGAGCAAGCTTACCCCCGCGCGCCGCGTTCTCCTTCTCGTCGCGTTCGCTCTGCTTCTTTTTTCCAGCCAAAAATCCCACTACGAGTTCTTCGCCGCCCTGCTTTTCCTTTTTCTGCTTGCTCTCGAACTCGCCGACAAAGTCATCATGAAGCGCGACCTTGAGATTGCCCGCGAAATCCAATCCTGGCTCGTGCCCTCGGAGCCCCCCGCCATTCCCGGCGCGGAAGTCGCCTTCTGGACCCGCCCACAAAATTCCGTCGCCGGCGATTATTACGACGCCTTCTATCCCACGGATGACGCGGCCTCCGGCGGCAAGTTGCTGCTCGTCATGGCGGACGTCGCGGGCAAAAGCGTCCCTGCTGCGCTTCTCATGGCCACCCTCCAGGCCAGCCTGCACACCCTGGCTTCCGAAGGCCTTCCCCTCACGCAGCTTGCCGAGCGCCTGAATCATTACGCCTGCGCCCACAGCCTCGAAGGGCGCCGCTTCACCACCGGAGTGATTGGCGAATATGATCCGTCCACACGCCGCCTGGTCTATGTGAATGCCGGCCACAATTCCCCTGTCGTTCGCCGCACCAACGGTGGCATCGAGCGCCTCGAATCCGGTGGCCTGCCGTTCGGCATTCTCCGTGAAGCAACCTTTGTCGGCGTTTCCGTCGATCTGCAGCCGGGTGACACTCTCGTTCTCTTCACCGATGGCGTCGTCGAGGCTTTCAATTCCGCTGGCGAAGAGTTCACCGACGCGCGCTGGCTCCATCTCATCCGCGATATCCCCAATCTTCCCGCCCAGGCAACCATGCAATATCTTATGCAGCAGGTAGAACAATTCGTCGGCGCCACACGCCAGTCCGACGACATCACCTGTCTTGTTCTCCGCTGCAAATAAACTCTCCGCTCCTCCCTCCTCTCATTTCTTGTTCGGCCTTCGCCGCGCCTGGCGCATAATCAGACCGTGAGTTCCCGCGAGCTGGCCAATTCGATCTGCGATGCGCTCCGCCGCCATGGCTATCAAGCATTGCTCGTCGGCGGTTGTGTCCGCGATTTGCTCCTAAACCGCGAACCCGCGGACTACGACGTAACCACTGACGCCACTCCGGAGCGCGTCTTGCAGCTTTTCCCCGATGGCATCGGGGTAGGCGCCCAATTCGGCGTTGTTCTTGTTCTTCGCGACGCCGCCAAGGTCGAAGTCGCCACCTTTCGCTCCGATGTAGGCTATTCCGACGGCAGGCATCCCGATCGCGTGCTCTATTCCAAAACGCCTCAGGAAGACGTCGCCCGCCGCGATTTCACCATCAACGGCCTGCTGATGCGCCACGATACCGGGGAGGTCCTCGACTATGTCGGCGGCCAGGGCGATCTTCACGCTCGGCTCGTCCGCGCCATCGGCGATCCCGAACGCCGTTTTACCGAAGATAAATTGCGCATGCTTCGCGCGATTCGCTTTGCCGCGCGTTTCGCCTACGCCATAGAGCCCGCCACCTTCGCAGCCATTCAGGGACACGCTTCGGAAATTCACGTCGTTTCTCCCGAGCGCATACGAGAGGAATTGACCAAGCTCCTCACCGAAGGCGTCGCGCGCTGCGGCTTCGAATTGCTAAACGATTCCGGCCTGCTCCAGCAACTCCTGCCTGAAATCTCTGCCATGAAAGGTGTCCCGCAGCCCCCCGAGTTTCATCCTGAAGGCGACGTTTGGATTCATACCCGCCTGATGCTTGAAGGCTTGCCTGCTGGAGTCTCCCCCTCACTCGCTTGGGGTGTTCTCCTCCACGACGTCGGCAAGCCACCTACATTTCGCCCGGCATCCGCCACTGGGGACCGCATCCGTTTCGATGGCCACGCGGAAGTCGGCGTAAAGATGGCCACCGCGATCTGCCATCGCTTGCGCTTTTCCAACGACGATACTCTGCAGATTCTCGCGCTCGTCGCAAACCACATGAAATTCAAGGATGTCGCCCAGATGCGCAAATCCACTCTCAAGCGCTTTGTCCGGCTACCCGCTTTCCCCGAACACTTGGAGTTGCACCGTCTCGATTGCCTGTCCAGCCACGGCCGCCTTGAAGCCTATCAGGCACTTAAGAACTTCCTCGCTGAAACCCCTGCCGAGCAAGTTAGCCCGCCGCGCCTATTGACCGGCGCCGATTTGCAGGATATGGGATATGAGCCCGGGCCCGACTTCCAGGGAATGTTGACTGCCCTGGAGGACGCCCAACTCGAAGGTCAGTTGCTGACCAAGGATCAGGCGGTCCTTTTCATCAAAAAGAACTATCCCCGGCTTGGAAATAGCCGATAAAGACAAGTGGGGCCGACATGGCTTTGCAAACAGTATGATAAATTGTTTTTTTTCAATGAAATAGGCATTGATTTGATTCTTGCTTAGAGATAGGCTAATATGTGAGCGTAAATGACTAAAGATATCTGCCTGATAGACTTGCATTGTCGGGCACCCTTTTGCCTGCTCTTGCATCTAACCCGGCATGGCGGCGCATCCTGCCGCTGGATTTGAGGGAAACTATGGCTGATAAAAAGCATTTTGTACCGGAAACGCTTGCCATCCTTCCGGTTCGGGACACAGTGCTGTTCCCTGGCGCTGTCCTCCCCCTGACTGTAGGCCGCGAGAGCTCGCTGGCCCTCGTCAATTCGCTTGCTGGCGATGAAAAGTTGCTCGGCGTTGTCGCCCAGTTGGATCCGCGGGTCGAGGATCCTGCCGCGGCCGATCTCCATAAAGTCGGCACTCTCGCCAAGGTCCACAAGACCGTTAAGATGCCCAACGGCAATGTCGTCATCTTTCTGGAAGGACTTCAGCGTATCCGTATCGTCGAACTGCTCGGCCTGCGCCCCTTCCTCCGCGCCTCCATTGAATCGGAACCCGATTTCCTTGGCGAACAGGACGCCGAGCTCGAAGCCCTGGTGCGTAACGCCCAGGAGCTTTTCCGCGATGTCGTCAGCCGCTCGCCGCAGCTCTCCGACGATCTGCAGAACGCGGCCCTGAACATTGACGATCCTGGGCGCCTGGCCGACTTCATTGCCGGAACGCTGCCCAGTCTCTCCACGCTGCTGCGCCAGGAGCTGATCGAAACTGCCAACGTGCGCAAGCGTCTGGAAACGCTGATCCGCGAACTCTCCAAGGAAATGGAAGTGCTCGAACTCCGCAGCAAGATCAACGAACAGGTTCAGGAACAGGTCAGCCAGAACCAACGCGAGTATCTTCTGCGCGAGCAGATGAAGGCCATTCAAAAGGAACTCGGCGACATCGACGACGCACAAGCCGAAATCGAGGAGCTGCGCACAAAGGTGGAAGAAGCCGGCATGACCGCGGAAGCCAAGAAGGAGTGCGACCGCGAGCTCAAGCGCCTCTCCAAAATGACGCCCGCTTCCGCCGAATACATGGTCTCGCGCACCTATCTCGAATGGATGACCTCCCTGCCCTGGTCCAAGTCCTCCGGTAGCGCGGAAATCGACATCGTGAAAGCACACGAGATTCTGGACGAGGACCACTACGACCTGGAAAAGGTGAAGGAGCGCATCCTCGACTACCTGGCCGTCAAGAAACTCCAGCCCGGCATGAAGGGGCCGATCCTTTGCTTCATTGGGCCTCCGGGCGTGGGCAAAACCTCGCTGGGTAAATCCATCGCGCGTTCCCTCGGCCGCAAATTCGTCCGCATCGCCCTTGGCGGCATGCACGACGAAGCCGAAATTCGCGGCCATCGCCGCACTTATATTGGCGCGTTGCCCGGCCAGATCATTCAGGGCCTGAAGCGCGCCGAAACAAATGACCCCGTGTGCATGCTCGATGAGGTCGACAAGCTCGGCCGCGACTTCCGCGGCGATCCATCGTCCGCGCTCATGGAGGTCCTCGATCCGGAGCAGAACAACACCTTCCGCGATCACTATCTGGATGTGCCCTTCGACCTTTCCAAAGTCATCTTTATCGCCACCGCCAACTGGATGGATCCCATCCCGGATCCTCTGCGCGATCGCATGGAGGTCATCGAACTCCCCGGTTACACCGGCGAGGAGAAGATCCACATCGCGCGCAAGTACCTGATCCCGAAGCAGACCAAGGAACACGGCATGAAGGAAGGCGAACAGCTCGAATTCGCCGAGGAAGGGCTGCGGGAGATCATCCATAGCTATACGCGCGAAGCGGGTGTGCGCAATCTCGAACGCGAAATAGCCACCCTCGTCCGCAAGCAGGCTCGCCGTATCGCCGAGGGCAAGCCTGACAAGATGGTGGTCACGCCGCAGGTGGTGCGCGAATTCCTCGGTGTGCCGAAGTTTCGCACGGAGAAGGAAGTCGAGGAGCGCGTGAAAAAGCCCGGCGTCGCCGTCGGCCTCGTCTGGACTCCCGTGGGCGGCGACATCGTCTTCATCGAAGCCAGCCGCATGCGCGGTGGCAAGCAGTTCACCATGACCGGTCATCTCGGCGAAGTCATGCAGGAATCCATGACCGCTGCTTTGACCTGGACTCGTGCCAACGCCGAACGCTACGGCATCGACCCGGACTTTTTCCGTAAGTCAGACATTCACATCCACGTGCCATCCGGCGCGGTGCCGAAGGATGGCCCGTCTGCTGGCGCGGCGATGGTTACGTCGCTCGTCAGCCTGTTGACCAACCGCCCGGTCAAGAATCGTTTGGCAATGACGGGAGAAATGACCCTCTCCGGCGTGGTGCTGCCTATTGGCGGTGTGAAGGAAAAAGTCCTGGGCGCGAAGCGCGCCGGAATCAAGCATGTGCTTCTGCCCGCGGACAACGAGCCCAACGCCGTCGCCGACCTGCCGCCCGAAATCCTGGGCGACCTGACGATCGCCTATGTGCGCACCCTCGATGAAGTTCTCGAACATGCCCTCGAAAAGGATCCCATCGCCCCCGTCGTCCCCGAGCCCGAACCTCCGGCCCCCGGTGTTGGCGACTCAACCCAAGCCGTGCACTGACGCTCCTCTTTGATCACCAAAGGCCCGGCGCGCTGTCCGCCGGGCCTTTGCCTTTTTTGGAGCTCGCTCACACTGAACGGACGCGAGTTCGCCCGTGGCGTGGCCACGACAGTTCCAAACTCCTGCTAACATTGGTTCGTCTTGAAGGCGCACCCTAAATCCGCCTCCGCCGATCTCGCCGCCCTTCTGGCGCAGCGATTGGGCGAAGCTCTGCTTCGGGAGCGCATCGTTCCGCGCTTCGTGGATTCCTATGTCGTTGAACACGGTCGCTTCGGCTTGCAAGTGCACGCAGCGCTCTACCGCGACCTCCTTACCCTCTTGCAGCGCGAAGCCTTGCTGGCCATGTCTGTGCGCGCCATGGAAATTGCCGAATCGGCTGCCGCTTCGGGCGGCGCGAACGTTCCCGTGCGCACCAGACGCAAATTCGCCGCTGCCTTCCAACTGCAATACCTGGCCGCACTCACACGCCAGCAGCGCTGGAATGCCGGCGACGCTTTAGAATTCCAGGCGGACTTGCAGATGTATCGGGCGATTTTGGCGAAGGCGGGTCCCTCCCGCCGCGCGCGAAAGCCGTTTGAGGTGGCCAATCACCCCTTCGTGGACCGTTGCGCCTTCCTTCTCGATTCTTCTTTCCTGGAAAAAGCGCGCGTTGCGGCCAGCCGCTCGCTCACTGGTCTTGAAACGCTGACCACGGAAATTGCTCAGGAAATTCTCCAAGCTCCTTCCGACCCAAAAAGCCCAACAACGCGCTAAAGCTCCAGCGCATTCGTTGCAAGCACCGGTTTGTCTGCCCGGAAAATCTGAAATGCTCCGGCGAACTCCCGGAAAACCCTAGCTGATCTTTTCCACCTGCACTGCCGTCCCGTACGCCAGCACTTCCGTCACTCCCTGCATCACTTCGTTCGCGTCATAGCGCATCGCCAGGATCGCGTTCGCGCCATGTTGTGCTGCATGTTGCAGCAGCAGCTCGTAAGCCTCTTCACGCGCCTTCTCGCAGAGTTCCGTCAACACTGTGATGTTTCCCCCCACGATCGTCTGGATCCCCGCCGCCAGGTTGCCCAGCACGCTCCTCGATTGCACCGTGATGCCCCTCACGATTCCGAAATTCCTTACCACCCGATACCCTTGCAGTTCGGTTCCTGTTGTCACCATCGAACTATCCACTCGTCCGGTCATGTCTGTTCTCTCCCTCCGCTGGCGGATGTTTACCCCTGCGATTCTACCTCTGGACATCCCGATTCCCACACCGCTTCTCTCTGCTATGCTCGGCTTGCGTGGAAACTCTCTTTGAAATCCTGGCGATCGTTCAGATTGCCGCGGGCCTCTACCTTCTTTGGCAGGGTATTCAGTGGCTCGCCTACGTGCGTCGCCGCTTGAGAACCGACCCGGGGTTTTTTGCCCCGCATACCGCCGTCATCTGCCCGTGCCGCGGCATGGAACCCGGCCTCGAACGCAATCTCGTCTCCTTGTGCGAGTTCGCCCACCAGAACTATGAAGTCTTCTTTGTTCTCGCCTCGGAATCCGATCCGGCCTATAGCATCGTAAAACGTGTCGCGGCATCCTCCCGCGTCAAGGCCACAGTCGTGATTGCCGGCAAACCGCAGAATTGCAGCGAAAAAGTGAACAACCTCCGCACCGTCGTCGAACAACTTCCTCCTGAATTTGAGGTATTGGTCTTCACCGATTCCGATGGCCGCCCCGGCAAAACCTGGCTGCACCATCTCGTCGCCCCGCTCACGGATTCCCGCATCGGCGCCACCACCACCATGCGCTGGTTCATCCCCAATCACAGTGATCTGCCCACCGCACTCCTCGCCGCTTGGAACGCCTCTGTCGTCACCATGCTGGGCGATCGCCAGAAGAACTTCTGCTGGGGCGGCGGCACCGCCATCCGCCGCAAGCTCTTTCAAGAGATCGGTATGCTCGATGTCTGGCAGCATTCCTTCAGCGACGACTACTCTCTGACCATGATGGTGGAACGCACCGGGCGCGGCATCGTCTTCCTCCCAGAATGCCTGACCGTCTCCTACGTCCAATCGGACTATTCAGGTCTGCTTGAGTTTACAAACCGCCAGGTCACCGTCACCCGTGTCTATCGTCACAACATGTGGGCTTCCGCCTTCGCCGCCCACTTTCTCTATTGTCTGACTGCGGTAGTGGGCTTGTACCTTGCCCTCACCCTCACCATCGCTTCCCGTCCCGCCTTCCACGTTATGTCGTTGCTGGTCCTGCCCTTCTTGCTCGCGGCCATTCGCGGTGCCGTACGCGTCATCGGTGCCACTGAAGCCCTTCCCCCTTTCAAGTCGCAGATCATGGCCCAATCCTGGATGTACATCCTCTTGACAATGGTTATTCCCTTTCTGTACCTGCTGAATTTTCTGTCCTCGTTCGGTCGCCGCCTTCGCTGGCGGGGTATCGACTATGAGCTGATTTCCCCGGAGCAGACCCGCATCCTCACCCCGTAAACGTCGTCCCCCTAGCGAAATGCGAAAAAAATGCCCCGCGCACGCAATTTCTACCCAGCTTTCATCGACTTTTCATTTTTCCCCCTGCCTAAGTCGTTGAAAAGTTACATCATAAAACTACTCCTCAGCGGAACCCCGGATGCTAGTCATTGCCTCGGTCAGGTCTGATTCTTGTAAGCGTTATGACGGCGACTCCTTCTCGCTTACCCCTTGGTGGCGAAATTAGCTTTTCACGTCATGGGGGGAGCTCAGCCTGACATAGCTTGCGCCCTGTCCGCTTGCCCAGTGATTCCGGGAGACCTCCTCGGGAGGTTAACGCAAGTCCAATCTGCAAGGAGCGCCTCGCTACCCACCGCGAAGCGCGACCGGAGGAGTGCACGTGAAGTTGATCCGCAGATCAGTCGCAACGCATCCTATCACCCAATCCAAACCCGCTCCCTCACCCTTTGTGTACCTCTTTTACGAAAAAGCCTCTGGCACTGCGCATTTCCATGTCGAAGCCGGGCCCGCTGGCGAACTCCCCGTGGACCACGCTGCCGGACTCCTCGCCATGCATTGCCTGGTCCGGGGCCAGTCCCCCAGCGACTACGTGATTATGGTCCCCGCGCCCCAGGAAAGCCTGGGCGCCTTGGAGGAGAAAGCCGAGGAACTCCTGCAAGCTGGACACAAGGTGAAGAGCGCAGTGCGGCTCACCCGCCGCGAACAAGAAGTCCTCGACGGCATTCTACGCAGCCTGGCGAATAAGGAAATCGCTTCCGAGCTGAACCTCTCCGAACGCACGGTGAAGTTCCACGTTTCTTCCCTGCTCGCCAAATTCAAGGTGCGCGGCCGCATGGAGCTTATGCGGGAAACTTCGCGCAATCCCATGCAGCCTTTGCCCGCGCCCGTCAGTACACCCGCGCCGCAGTTGCCGACCTTTGCCCATCGCCCGAATCTTTACGCCAAACCCATGCATTCCCGCAACGTTCTGCCGCTGGCCCGCCCGCGCCTGATGGCCTGATCGCCGACCAGAGTCTTTCATCCAACTTCTAAGCGCGCCCTGACTCAGTCACGGCGCGCTTTATTTCTTTTCCCGTTTTTCGGCGGGTTCCTTCCCCTCCACGGCTTTTATGGAGGTGGGTCCTAAAGAGACAAGTGAAACCCAAGAGAGGGGAGGCAAATGTTAGGACGCGACAGCAGCGGGGGTTTGCCGCGGCGGCTCGGTTTCCACGCCTCGCCAGCCCACGGCGCGGCCGCTGACCGCTTCCTTCACTGAGCGGAACAGCACGATGTACATGAGCTGCCGGTAGTAGAAGCGCTGCAGCAGCACGGGAACAAGCAGCGTCCAATCCTCGTGGCGTTCCAGGGCGAAGGCGATCATGCACGTAAACACGTCGATGATCAGGAATCCCAGGAAGAAGATCACCGAACGCTCCACGTCCGCTGAGGTCCAGAGCTGCGGGATTTGCGTAATGTGCAGCTGCGCCAAACCCCACAGCAGCAAGCTGCCAAGAAAGAGCAAATCAATGACCGGTGAAATCAGCGGTAGCGCGATCTGGAAAACGAAGATGTTGGGCAGGGCCACCCAGCCCAGCGCGCCATACTTCGCCCGGAACAATGTGCTGCTGTGCTTCCAGAAAGATTGCAGCGTCCCGAACGTCCAGCGAAATCGCTGCCGAATCAGCGACCCGGGCGTTACCGGAGCTTCTGTCCAGGCAATCGCATACTCGTCGTACGTGACGCGCCAGCCCAGCCGGCGAATCGCGATGGTGAGGTCGGCGTCTTCCGCCACTGTGTCCGCGGTGATTCCGCCCGCCGCTTCAATCGCTTGCCGGCGCCACGCGCCCAGAGCCCCGGGCACCACGGTGATGCAATTCAGGAGATCGAAGGCGCGCTTTTCCATATTCTGGCTGGTGATATATTCCAGCGCCTGCCAACGCGTTAGCCAACGCGAACGGTTGCCGACTTTGACGTTGCCCGCCACTGCTCCGACTTGCGGATCGGAAAAGTGGCGCAGCAATTGACGGATCGCGTCGGGCTCGACTTCCGTGTCGGCGTCGATGGTCACGACAATTTCGGTTTGCGCATGCGTAAGCGCAACGCTCAACGCCGCCGCTTTGCCGCGATTGATCTGGTGAATGATCTGCACCCGGGCTTCGGACGAGAAATTGGATTGCAGAAGCTCCAGCGTGCGATCCCCGGAGCCGTCATCCACAACGACCACGCGAATATCCGGAATATCGGACGCCAAAACCGAGCGCACGGTCTGGACAATGACGCTTTCTTCGTTGTGCGCTGGGATCAGCACGGTCACTGCCGGAATGGGATTCGCCAGCACGTCGTGATCGGGGCGGAGCTTTTCGATGATGGCCAGAATTCCGATGACCATGGCACGACAGCTTACGAGAATGATGCCCAGGATGAAAACTGTGGCAATCCCGAAACGCAGCCACTGGAACATCGCGAAGATGAAGCCATCCGCGTGCGCCGAAAGCCTTTCGCGGTAGGAGAGCGGCACCATCACGTCGGCGCGTGTTTTGCCGAGCAGGTCCGCGACGGACACAAGTTCGTAGCCATTCGCGCGAAGCCGGTCAATGATCAGCGGAAGGGCGGCCACGGTCTGAGCGCGTTCTCCACCACCGTCGTGGAGAAGAACAATGTTGCCGTTCTTGGCCTGGCGCAGCACATCGTCGGCGATCTCCTCCGCCGGGCGTTGGTGCTTGTCCTCCGTCATGCGCCAGTCGTCCGGATCGATCTTCTGTCCCACGATGATGTAACCCAAATCTTGCGGGTAGGGCAGTTGCGCCACTTCCTCGGCATACTCAGGCTGGTGATCGATGCCATACGGCGGGCGGAATAGAATGGATTTCACGCCGAGTGTGCTTTCAAACAGCCGCTGCGTGAGGTTGAGCTCCCACTTGATTTGCGTGTGCGAAATCTCGTCGAATTGGGGATGCGTGAACGTGTGATTGCCGATTTCGTGGCCTTCGTTGTATTCGCGCCTCAACAGATCGGGCGATGCATTGGCCTGTTCGCCAACGACGAAGAACACCGCCGGGGCATGTTTCTCCTTGAGGATGTCCAGGATATACGGTGTCCAGCGGCGGTCCGGCCCGTCGTCAAAGGAGAGCGCAATCTTATTTTTCGCCGCGCCAATTTGGTCGATGTCATAAGAAAGCGGAATGGCATCGTATTCTTCGCTGGTAATCAGGTCGCTGCCGGGGTCGTAAGTGAAACTGCGGCGTCCCGGCTTTGGCACATCAATGATCCGCCAGATGTCGCCCGCCCCCTCGAGGATGAGATCGGGACCGGGGGGAATGTCGCGAAGTTTATCGCGAATGGAATTGTCGGGGTGTGTTACATCCCAGACCGGCCAGATCGAGCTGTCCGCGGAACCCAGTCGCCAGAGCGCTGTGCCCTGAACACCAAGCCGCTCGCCGGCGCGCAATTCGTTGTAAGCCGTAACGCCATCAAGCATCCAGACCTGATGCGTAAGGTTCTGCTCGTCTTCGTAGGAATAATGCGGATTCAGCGAGGCAGCATCGAATTCGACATCAGTTCCCGATTCGTCGGCATGCAACAGCGCTTCCTGAACGCTGAACTCTTCGGCGTGCCGCGCTAACTTTTTCGAAGCTTCGGTCCAGTCATACGCATAGTTGGCGATGCCGACCACAATTTTCTGAGCGGGAACAACCTGGCGAACCTGGCGCAGATTTTCCATGAACCAGTCCTGCGCCGCGATCGGACCAGGCTCCGAGGTCACCCAGTGCTGGTCGTAATTCATCAGGATGATGGCATCGGTTTCCCGGCCAAAGAAAGCGTAGTCGTATTCGTCGTCGCGGGCCGGCAGGGCAATCATGACTTTCAGTCCGGCGGAGTGAAGCGCGAGCGCCAGCTCGCCGGTGAATTCGCGAAAATGCGGCTGGCTTTTCAGCGGCACTCCTTCGAAATCCACCACGATGCCGGCCTGATGCGCTGCGACGGCATATTCCACGACATCCGCGATCAGGTGATGGCGCGCGGCGGGATTGCCCAGCATGTCTTCCAGCTCCTTGACCCGCCATACCACACCGTCATAGTTGTTGAGCACGCCCATCATGGGGAGATCAACGGGCGGATTGAGGGAGCGCAACCACTGGTGGAGTTTGTCCTGCTTCAGCCGGTACAGCGCTTCGGCCGGTGACGCTCTTACGGTTTGGTACACCTCGTAGTCGACCACGGTAAGCGCCCCATCCGGTGTAACGGCGTGGAGCTGCTCGGGCATCAGCAGGTCGAGATCCTTGTAGTGTTTCTTCAGAGAAGCGAGGCTATTGGGGTCCCAGCTCACAAAAAACGCGGCGCGCAAAGGATCGTATGTGGCGGGAACCTGCCCGATATGCGCCACGCGCGTGTGACGCCCTTCGCGCAAACTGACTGGTTTCAGATTCTTCTTCTTGGCGGAATGGTACGAGGGGCGAGTGTCCGGGAGAAGGGCGGATGGAAGTTCTACGCTGCCAGCAACGGTGATGAAGAAATAAACGAGCAGCAGGGTCAGTAGGGCGCCGCTGATTTCTAGAATGCGGCGCGTATGCCGCCAGCGGACTCTTTCCGCATCGTAGAAAATCGGCTTGCGTTCTTTCATGTAGCGTGGCCGTCCCGCGGCGCCGGGTGGCCGCGCCGGAAGGACGATACTCCGTGGAATCAAATCCGTCCTGTCTATTGTAAGATGCGAATCAAGTATGAAGCGAATTTTCTCCAGTCCTGCTTTCCCCCTTCTGGCCGGTGCCTGTTTGCGAATGCTCTTCGTGCTGAAGTTTCCGGCGGCCTCGGGTGACTCCGTTATCTATCAGCAACTGGCGGCGAATTGGCTGAAACATGGGAAATACGCGATTGACATTGCCGGGCAGCCGGTGCCGGTGGATCTTCGCATGCCAGGATATCCGGCGTTTCTGGCGCTCATATACGCATTGACCGGCCGCAGCGGTGAAAGCGCGCGCTTATCGGTGATGTTGGCACAAGTGCTGGTGGACCTGGCGTGTTGCGTAGCAATCGCGGCACTGGCGGCGGTACTGGCGTCCCTTGGCTCCAGACAGACAAACCGTCAATGGGCATTTCTCGTGGGCTTGTGGCTCGCGGCGTTGTGCCCGTTCACGGCGAATTATGTTGCGGTACCGCTCACGGAGGTGTGGGCTACGTTTCTGACGGCACTGGCGCTGCTGATCTTGGTGATGGTGGCTGCGGAAGTGCGCGCAGAAGGGCCGGAGTGGCCGCGCCGCGAATGGATCGAGGGGAAAGGGTATTGGAAGTGGGTTGCCCTGGGTGGGCTCGTCGTGGGTGTGGGCACCTTATTCCGCCCCGAAACTCCGCTACTGCTGGTGACATCCATGATTCTGCTGGGTCTCTGGATGTGGTGGCGGGGGGAAACCAAGCGTTTCGTTCTATCGGCCGTGCTCATGGTTTGCGCTTGTGCCCTGCCGCTCGTGCCCTGGACTGTGCGGAATGCCATCACGCTTCATGAATTCCAGCCGCTCGCGCCCAAGGACACGATGCTGCCCGGCGAAGTGGACCCCAAGGGTTTCATGGCGTGGGAACGCACTTGGTTGTTCCGTGTACGCGATTGCTATCTGGTGCCATGGAAGCTCAACGACGAGGCGATTCACCTGGAAGATATTCCGCCGGCGGCATTCGACACGCCGGAAGAGCGCAATCGTGTCGCTGCAGTGCTGGAACAATATAACGAGGACCTGACACTCACCACCGAGGAAGATGCCGTGTTCGCACAACTGGCGCGGGAGCGGACCACGCGGCATCCGCTGCGAACCTACCTCTGGATTCCCTTGCGACGTGCCGTGCGCATCTGGTTCACCCCGCGCATCGAGTTGCTGCCCGTGTCCGGAGACGTTTTCCCTCTCGCGTATATGTCCCAAGAAGATCCGGTTGACCAGCGCATGACAATCCTGATTTTTTTCCTCAACGTTTTGTACATCGGATTGGGAATCTGGGGTGGATGGCGATTATGGAAATTCCGCAGGTCGCGCGGCGCAGTGATGCTTCTGGTGTTCTACATTGTGGTGCGTACGGCCTTTTTGACGACGCTGGAGACACCGGAGCCGCGGTACGTGCTGGTGTGCTTCCCGGCATTGATTGCGTTCGGGGCGCAGGTGGCGGCGGGGCGAGGACGAATTGGCCGCGGAGACACACAAGACACGGAGAGACCAGGGGTGGGGATGGGGTAAGGCCCCCTCTCCCTGCTGCAAAGGATGCAGAGGGCAGGGCACCCAACTGGCCTTTGCGAGGTAAGGCCACGCCAGCCGCGACGAAAACTCCCGGAAGTAGCTATGGAAGACAGGTGAACCGTGGGAGAATCAATGCTCATTTTCGACTTCCGGCGGAAGAATGGTCTAGGCCGTATCTGGCCCTCCTCGTCAAAGTGTTTACATTGCTCTTCTGCGCGGCTTCCGCCCTCATCGCAACGAGTGCGCCATGAATAATTCAGCGGGTGCGGGCCGCGTGGCCACTCATGTGGGAGCCATCCTGTTCGCAGCGGTAGTCCTGGCGTGGCCTGCGTTTTACAACCGGTATCCCCTGCTGTACCCGGATTCGATCTCGTATCTGGGCGATGGCTCGAATGTGGCACGAGCCCTCTTCCACCAGGAATTTACCGACTATTACGGATTCCGCTCCCTCATCTACAGCCTCGGCATCCTCCCTTTGCACTGGCACATCACGCCGTGGCCCATCGTTGCCGTTAACGCCCTGCTCACGAGCTACGTCCTCTGGCTGCTTGTGCGATCGCTTCTTCCAGAGCGCACGCTGCTCCACTTCTTGACCATTGTTCTTGTCCTAAGCCTGTTTACTGGGCTGGGCTGGCTGGTGGGCTGGATCATGCCGGACCTCTTAGGCCCTCTGCTCTACCTCTCGGTGTTCCTCCTGGTGTTTGCCAGTGAAACGCTTGGCGCAAGTGAGCGCGTGGGGGTTGCGGCGATCGCTTGGTGGGGAATCGTCTCGCATGGGAGTCACCTATTGCTAACGCTTGGCCTTTGTCCCCTCTTGCTGATTGTGCTGGTTTTTCAGGGGCGCAGCCTGCGCCAAGGCATGCGAGCCATGAGGCCGGTGGCAGGGATTCTCCTTCTCGCGGTCCTGGCCCAGGTGGCTCTGAACGCATACCTCTATCGCGAACTATCGTTCAGCGGGAATCGCCCTCCGTACCTTCTGGCGCGTGTGCTTGCCGATGGTCCCGGCCGGTGGTACCTCCAAAAGCATTGCGGACACTCTGTGCTGGTGATCTGCGATCAGTTGCAGGATTTGCCTGACGATGCGGAAGAGTTTCTGTGGGGAGCCCACGGTTGGGCCAATGCTTCGCCGGAGGAGCAAAAAGAACTGAGGCGCGAAGAGATGGCCGTGGTCTTTGGGGCTCTGCGCGAATATCCCCGGGAAGAAATACGCATTTCTGCGGCTCACTTTTGGGAACAACTCTTGAGCTATGGAGTGTACAGTTACGACGCCAATGCGTGGATCCTGGAGAGTTTCGACGCGGTGCTGCCCGGCAAGGCCGGGGAGTATCGGCGCAGCCGACAGGCGCAGGGCAAGCTTGATGAGGACTTTTTCAGTTCGGTGCAAGCTTGGGCTGTGTTCGTCTCTCTCTTCGTGATTGGCCTGTGGGTCATTTTCGGGCGCCGCCTGTGGTCTTGCCGTCTGGCAGGCCTGACCGTGGTTGTAACCTACGTCGTACTGGCGAATGCAGCCGTGACAGGCAATTTCTCCAATCTTGAGGACCGCTACCAAGCTCGGGTCATCTGGCTCGTGCCCCTGCTCTCGCTCGCGTTCCTGCTGACGTGGCTCGACTGTCGTTTTTTCAAGGCGACAAAGGCGGCCTGAGTTGTGCGCGGTGTCCTCAACAAGGCGGCTCAGACAATTCCCTCGTTCTTTCTTTTTCGCCAATGCATACCTATTGCATTTCCGCTTTCGGATATCCACGGGCAGGTCGGAGCAAGGTAGCAGCTAGCGCTCTTCCGGCGGTTCGGGGTGGATAGTGACGCGAAAGATTTGCGGGAAGCGTTCCTTCACGCGATCTTCGAGCGCGGCAGTCACATCGTGGATGCGCGTGATGGGAAGATCGCTCTTCATGACGCAGTGGCAAGAGACGAGCGTGTGATGCTCCACTTGGCGGACGCGTACGTCATGGCAGTTGATCAGTTCGTCGTAGTCATGGGACAGGCTGTTCAGGAAAGATTCGACCGCCAGTTCCAGCCGGTGCATTTCTCCTACGCGTGTATCGGGCGTGGCAATGTGGCGGCCGAGGGGCTCGATGTGGATGTTCACCTCGGCATTGCCATTGCGTAAGGATTGAATGCCTTCCTCAAGTTCGGTGGCGCGGCGATGGGCTTCGCGCAGGCTGAGATTCTCATCCACTTCCAAATGGAGTTCGACGAAAAGACGGCCGTCCTGCTGAAACGCGGAGAGATCGTGAATGGCCAGGCCCATGCGTTGCGCCACGGCGCGAATCGATTCAAAAAGATGCTCGCCTTGTGGGGCGCGCGGCTCCGTATGCACGATCACATCCGCCGGCACGATGTCGCCGATGCGTTTCTCTATGGCATCCGTGAGCAAATGCACCTGCTCCAGGCTGGTGGTGCGGGGAACGGAAACTGTAGCGTCCACAAAATGGCGATTGCCGGCGCGCCGGACGCGTACCCGCTCGACATCCAGAACTCCCTCCATTTGTCCAATCGCGCCGATGATTTCGCTCTGCAGTCCCGCCGGGGCGGCATCCAATAGAGCATCCACAGTGCGCCGGCCCAGTTGCGAACTGACCCACAGAATCACGCCCGCGACGGCGAGGGCTGCAAGAGCATCGGCGTAAACCAGCCACGGCAGATTCCAAGTGTTGCCTGCCCACACCAGGCCAATTCCGGCGATGACCACAACCGTGCTCCAAACATCCGTGGAAAAGTGCAACGCATCGGCTTCCAGGGCCTCGCTGCGGTACTTTCGAGCAACAACGGTCAGCGCGCGGGCGCGGGTCATATCGATTGCCAGAGCCACGAACAAAACGACAAAGGCGATGAGGCTGGGCTCAATATGCACAGAGTGAAAGAATAGCCGCGAAAAAGCTTCATAAATGATGTAACAAGCGGTGAGGATGAGGAGCCCGGTCTCGATAAATGCGGAGAAATTCTCGAATTTGCCGTGGCCGTAAGGGTGGCGCTCGTCCGCCGGCTGGTCCGAAACGCGCACGGAAAGAAACGTGATGACCGCTGCCACGAGGTCGAGCCCCGAATGGAGCGCTTCCGAAAGCACTCCCAAGCTGCCCGTGCGCAGGACAAGGAATGTCTTCAGGCAGAGCAACAGCAACGCGGAACCCACGCTGAGCAGGGCCGCGCGCTTCTTTTCTTGGACATCCCCGTCAAGCCTCTGGGAAAAAGGCATGCCTAAAGACTACCTCAACTCTTTGTGAGTTGCCGGAATTCACTTGGGGGTTGCGGATCTGCAACTCAGCCATAACATTGTGAGCTATGCACTTGCATCTCTGGTGCTGAGCCTCTACGCTTTTCCGCGAACCCCCGAGGAGCCTCCATGAGAAAAATCCTGATTTTGGCCCTGCTGGCGGCCAGCAGCGCGGCGGGAGTATCAGCGCAATCAGACACCGGTGGCGTCTGGAATACTCTGTCGGCGCCAGCCATGGATGTCAAAAAAGAGGCGACGGTAGAAAACGTGCAGATTGTCCGCGATCGCGCAAAAATCACGCTCGTCAACGGCACTATCCAGTTTGCGCAACCCGCAAATGGCGTCGTCTTTGGCGCCGTATTCCACGGGGAGGGGCGTCTCCAGGTCGAGCCTCCCAATCCCACCGAAGCTCAGCAACTCCGCTTGTTCACCAAGCAAGACAAACTGGACGTGACGTTCTCGGAGGCGACCTTTAGCTTTACGGACGAGCTTCTGGATGAAGTCGGCAAACAAGTGAAGTGGAAGGATGGCGGGGCAGCCGATGAACTCTATGCGAAGAGACAACAAGAGCGGGAGGACGTCGGCGCGGAATATCTTCCCAGGCTCTTTAAGAGCGTGATGGCGCCCGACCGGAAGCGCACGGCCTATTTCCTCGCCGACCTGAAGACCAAGGATAAGTCCTGGGTCGAAGTGCGTTACGACGCCATGCAACCTGAGGAAATGCGCGTGGGGCGTTGGGTAGATGTGGGAGGCTACAAGGAGCTGGACTACTGGATGAATTTCCCTGCCGATGGCCGCGACCCGCGGCATGCCTACGATGATCCCACGGCCCGGCAGGATTTCCTGATCCCAGACTACCAGTTGAACACTTCCCTATCGGAAGGGGCAGAGCTATCTGCAACCGCCCACGTGACAGTACAACCGCGATATTCGGGCGAACGCGTGCTGCTGTTCCACCTGGACTCGAATTTGCGCATGGGTACCGTCAAGGACGCGCAGGGAAAGAATCTCACATTCCAGCAGCCGCGCGAACGCAAACAGCGCAGCCAATCCTACGGTGACTATGTGGTGGTGACGCTCCTTGAGCCTACCCAGTCGGGCCAAAAGCAAGTTTTGGAATTTCAGTACGAGGGTAAGCATGTCGTGGAGAAGGTGGGCAACGGCAATTATTTTTGCCGTAGCTTCGGCTGGTACCCCACGGCTTTTTCACCGGAACTCGGCGTGGATGTGTTTGCCTTTCGGTCCAACTTTGACCTGATATTTCACAGCCCGAAGCGCTACAAACTTGTGGCCACCGGCCAGAAAATAGGTGAGACGACCGATGGCAAAGAACTGATTACCACCTGGAAAAGCGATATTCCTCTTGCCGCGGCGGGTTTTGCCTTCGGCGATTACAAGGTGGTGACCGACAAAGTGGGAGACGTGGAGATTCAGGTCTATACCAACGTCCAGCCGGATGAGCTCCTACAAAGCATCCAGAGAGCGTTCAATAATCCTCTGGATGACTTGGCACTGGGACCGGGCGGCGGCTCGCACGTGGGCGCGATGGCTGCGATCGGGAACCTGACGCCCTCAGCGTTGGGCAAGACGATCAACATTGAAACCGCGAACACCCTTAAGGTTTTCCAAAGCTACTACGGACCCTATCCCTACAAGACCCTGGCCGTCACAAACATTATCGGAAGTTACGGTCAGGGCTGGCCGGGGCTTCTCTATCTTGGATGGTTTACGTTCCTGGACTCCACCCAACGGAATGCCTTAGGGATAAGGAATCAGACCCAGGTATCCGATTTCTTCCGCGCCCATGAAAGTTCCCATCAGTGGTGGGGACACCGGGTCGGATGGAAGAGCTACCACGACCAGTGGCTTTCGGAAGGGTTCGCGGAGTTTTCCGGGCTGCTGTACGTCCAGTACCGGCAGAATATGAAGGAATCGCTGACGCAATTCCGGCTCGACAAAGAGCTGTTGTCCCGGGAGGACCTGAACCGACATAAAACAGAGACGTTAGGACCCATTTGGATGGGGCAAAGGATCGGCTCTTCGATTACCGATGGGAGGTCGTATCAGAACCTGATTTACTCGAAGGGCGCTTATGTGCTGCAAATGATCCGGCAAATGATGATGGATCCGCGGAACCCCGACCCGGAGCATGTCTTCAAAGAAACTATGCAGGATTACTGTAGGACGTTCGACAACAAACCGGCGTCCACAGAAGACTTCAAGGCCATCGTGGAAAAACACATGACGCGCGCCATGGACCTGGACGAGAATCGCAAAATGGACTGGTTCTTCAACCAGTACGTCTACGGGACGGGAATTCCTCAATACACGCTGCACGCCAGCTTGACGCCGACTGCCGACGGCAAGACAAACATCTCCGCCGAGCTAGTGCGCACCGGCGTGCCGGACACCTGGAAGGATGCCCTGCCCCTATATGCGCATACGGGCGACAAAACCGTCCGGGTGGGAACGATTGCTGCGACACACTCTGAAGAATCGATCAACTTTTCCATGGCCGGAGGGGTTGGCAAAATCTCCATCAACGACATGGAAGACGATCTCGCCGACGTGAAGCAATAAAGCGAGCTGCTCCTCTAAACAAGCCAGCATCTCTGAGTGAGCTGAGGCAGGCCGATGTTCACACAAGAGCAACCACTTCCCCGAATTGCCTATCTTGAATCCGAGGGCGATTCTTGCTTGCGGCCTGGACTCACCTATTAATTGTGCGTTTTGGGCGTCATCGGAGGCACGGGCAGCAGAGGCAAACGCTTGGGCTCCCCGCGCGCGCCGCGCACCTCGACCTCTTCAAAAAACAGCGAGGGCGCGACGACCGAGGCGGGCAGGCCATTCTGCGCCGTCCCGAATGCCCCGAGTGCCGTGCCAGAAACGCCCACGACCTGGCTCTGCATGTAGTTGTAGACGAAATTATCGTCGCCGATCGCACTGATACTCCGCAGAGTCCGCGGGCTGAAACCGGTAATGCGGGCCCCTCGCACCATTTCCTCGTGGCCATCTTCCGGAAAGATCTTGTACACCACCAGCGGCAGACGCTCCGTGGCGGCATTGCCCGCAAAACTGGCCAGGAGTTCCGTGAAGTCCTCCTGGTGCATCAGGCTGATCGAAGGATTGTCCATCTGCCGCACGACCAGGCAGTAGCTCAGCTTCTCCGCACGGCAAGCATCCAGGAATTTCTTTTTCAGGTCGTCGCGGGTAACCGTTTCAGACGAGGCAAAGAAGAGATTGCTCATGGTTGGCTTTGGGTCGCTGAGAAAGGCTGAGCGCCCGTGGCCATTGGACTTGCCGAAGTCGGGGCCGGGGCGGCGCGACATCAGAAGATTCTCCAGTTTTCCTTGCTCGACGAGGCTCACCTTCTGCGCCGGTACTCCTTCCTCATCGATCGAATAACTGCCGATGAGCGGCGTGCCTTTGTAGTCTTTCACGAAGGGATCATCCACGAGAGAAACCGTAAGCGGAAGAACGCGCGCGCCCACCTTGCCACTCCATTCGCTGCGCGCGCCCAGGCTGTTCATCAACTGATCCACAACCTGTTGGAACGCCAGGGGAGGCCGCGCCCCGCTTAATGACGGGCTAAGAACCTCCGCAAGCAGTGGAGCCGCCGCGCGCGCTTCGAACAAAACCGGGCCCGTGTAATCCGGCGCCGTGGAAGCCGCGCGCATGGCCATCAATTCGCTCCCGGCAACGTTGAGGCCCTTGCGGACCGTGTCCACATTGGGAAGATCGGCCGGCCGCGGCGCGTAACTGGAATAATAGTGACTCACCTGCATTCCGTCGGCGGCCAGCGTGTTCATTCCCGCTTCGACGGCGGCGAAGCAATGATTGGCGCGAATCTCGGTGCCTTCATTCGTCAAGAGGTACTCGGTCGTGTACACCAGATAGTAAGTGACCCGGGATTCGTAGATCTGCGGGAAGGCTCGCAGGGCGGCGGAAGTGTCGCGCGCTTCCTGCTCCCAATTGCGGTTGGACCAGTCCGAGGGCGCCAGCGGATCGATGTGCTGGACGGGCTCGGCCTTCGCGAAGTCGTCGATGTCGGAAGGGCGTGCCAGGCTGCTGAGATAGGCTTGCTTGCGGGAATACGTTTCGACGGCTTCCTTGAAGGCCTGATCCGTGGCGATCCAGAGATCCTGGCGCAGGGAATCGTAGTCGCGGTCGATTCCCACGGTCCCCGTTGAGCCGATGAACCCGCGAAAGCCTTCCTCGCTGATGAAATTGGAGCTGTCCGATTTGTAATCCCCGACCCGCGCGGAAACGCTCATACGCCGTTCGCGGTCGTGAGCGGAAGTAATCAAGGCGCCGAATTCGGCCACAACCTCGCGGATGTCCATATCGAGCAGGCGATATTCCACGTAGTAGGGGCGAACCGGATGATCCGCTTGCGGGATCTGGAGTTCCAGCCGCGTTTTGGAGCGCGCCATCTCATCGCGCATGGCCTGCAGTGTGTGATCGTTGTCCGCAGGAGCCTGGGCCAGGGCGGCGGTGGCGGTGGAAATCGCGAAGAAAATGGCCGCGAACCGAAGGGTACGCATTACTGGAGGCCTCCCGATTTTATGTCGTGCGCGGGCGGCGGCAGGATCGGCGGCCGGTCCGTGGATGTTTCCTTTTTCTGGACTTCCAATTCCCTTGTAAGGATGGCGGGAGAAGCGGCGGAGACCGGAACGGAACCTGACTCCGCGCCGCAATAGCCGTTAAAAACTTCCGGTGTATCCCCGGTGGCCTCAATCTTGGTCAAGGCGGCGAGCGGTGTGCCGACAATGTCTACGCCGCGGACCAGTTCGTCCGGGCGCCCGTCGGCAAACACTTTGTAGACCACCAGCGGTTGCACCTGGAAAGCTTGCGGCTGTCCGCGGCCCGTAAACGTGAAACCTCCGGCGATGTCATCAATCAGCAGGCCATAGGGCTTGCCCTGTTGCTTGACGAGTTCGATGAGTTTTGCGCGAAGCTGCTCGTTTGTCACCGTCTTGCTGCTTTCCACGATGAGGTTGCCTTGCCGCGAGACCGGCGTTGTGCCGATCTGCCGCCGGCCATGTCCATTGGAATGCGGGAATCCTTCCAGCGGCGAGCGTGACATCTCGAAATTTTTGAGGACGCCGTGATCCACCAAAACCACGCGCTGTGCCGCCACACCTTCATCGTCAAACTGGTAGTACCCGAGCAGGTCCTGGTTGCCCAGCTTCTTCATGGTCGTGTCATCAACGATGCTCAGAAATTCCGGGAGTATCGGTTCGCCCACCTTCTTGGCGAAGGTCTGGCCTTCATTGACGTCCTTCTGGCGATGGCCCTCGGCGCGATGTCCAAAGACTTCATGGAAAAACACGGCGGCAGCGCGGCCTGTCAACAGCGCCGGCCCCACCGTTGGGTCGTTCAGGGGCGAAGCGACGAGGCCCTCCATCTCCTTGCGAAGCTGTCCCGCGGCGGCGTATACCGCCTTGTCACTGGGCGCCTCTGAAGGATTCACCCAATCGAAGTTATAGTAGCGGTCAATGTCCATGCCATCGCTGGCTTTGCCTTGGATGAACAATTCCAGTCGATAGCGGATCTGGCCAAACTGCAGATGCGTGCCTTCGGTGTTCAACTGCATGATGTTTTCCGCATCCGCGGTAAAGGTGACGATGGAATTGATGACCGCGGTGGACTCACGGAAGTACCGCGTATAATCGCGCACCTTCTGTTCCCACGGCTTGCGATCGAGTGTGAACGACACCCAGGGTCCGGTGTAGGTCTGCGGCTTTTCGCGCGAAAAATCAGGCGCGCGGCCCTCTTCCGTTTGTACTTTCACTTCCTTGCCGGTCTTGATCTTGATGAGCGCTTCGGCGGCGGCGCGGTACTGCTTGTCGGTTTCCAGCCAGATGGCGCGGCGCAACACTTCCGGATCGTCGTCCAGAGGGGCGTTGGTGCCAGGGCCACCGTTCGGCGGCGTTCGGCCATCGTCCTTGTGAGTGTCGTCGAGTTCGTAGCTGCCGGTGCGCACCGTAACTTCCAACCACCGATTCCGCGCCTCATCGCTGCTCAAAAGAGCCCCATTGGAACCCGATACCGTGGCGCGCTGCGAGTCCGTAACGGTGTAACCGATGTAATAGGCAGCAGGATCCTGCTCACCAAGGGTCTTCAGCGAACGGTCAAGCTCCGTTTTCATGACGTCGAAGAGAGGCGAGGCTTTGGGTGCGCCGTCAGGCGGATCAGCCGATCTCACGGGAAGCGCGAGGAGAGTTGCGCCGAGAAGAGTGGTAGCCGCAAAGATGAGCCGGTGGGGACGCATCTGCGATAGTGCTCCAGTTTGATGGTTCAAAGGATGCCTCACTCTGAATTAGACGAAAACAGTGAGTCTTCAGTGTACGTCAGAGGGCACTCTGGACAAAGCGTGGCGGGCGGCGTGTTGCAGGTCAGTTTCCAATTACCAGAACCGAGGCGCGCGGCCGAGTTGGATGTTGCACGTTAGGGACGTCGCCCCTTTGCCTGCGTGGGGGCGCTGGGGTAAACTCCATTTCCAATGCCAGATACTTCCTCGATTGTGGGTCGCACTATCTCCCACTACACCGTCCTAGAGAAACTTGGTGGGGGCGGCATGGGCGTGGTCTACAAGGCTGAGGACACGCGCCTGCGTCGCTTCGTCGCGCTGAAGTTCTTGCCGCGGGAAGTTGCCAGCGACCCGCAGGCACTGGCTCGTTTTCAACGCG
>Ga0209517_10001148_pt1 | contig 41346 bp, 34 predicted proteins | sample PeaSoiMetSII2010_FD_187695 | JGI IMG/M metagenome (GOLD analysis project Ga0209517, IMG submission 187695) | Peat soil microbial communities from Weissenstadt, Germany - SII-2010 (SPAdes) (version 2) | ecosystem: Environmental > Terrestrial > Soil > Wetlands > Peat | place: Germany...
ATGCATTGCAGATCAGAATGCCGACCCCGACTGCGCGGTAGCGGGAGAAAACCCACGGCCAAACCGGGCCTCCGCCTGGGCGGACCGGCCCCCGCGGCGGATCGAAGCTGCCTCGATACCTTCACTGAACCGTTGACAAGTTGGTACTCTTGTGATACAAGAGTTCGAGCAGTGCGCAGTCCCTAAGCGCGGGGCTGGTTCTTCTAAGCCTGCTGGAAGTTCGCGCAAAATAGGTCGTTATGTAGCTCATCTTTTCAGAGATGAGGCACTTTGGTGTGAATTGGCACTTGGGTTGGATTTCGAAGGCAGCTGCCTCAGGTCTGTCCTTCGGCCCCGGCAAGGGGCCTCAGGATAAAAAGACCTGAGCTACATTGGCGGCCTGGAAGCCAATTTCTAATCGGGACACCATACGATTAGAAACGCCCGCAACTCAAAGAAAACATTGAACGGAGGCCATTTCTAATCGAGACACAAACGCACTTTTTTCATCTCGGCGGTCTCTGCGTCTCTGCGGTGCGCCGTTGGCGTTTCTTCCGGCCTCGAACCTCCGGCATGCCCATTTCTAATCGCGTGCGAAATTATTAGAAATCGCTGTAACGTTATGAAAACAAAGGACAGATGCCATTTCTAATCGCGTGAAAACGGCCCTCTTTAGCGTGTCAAAGCCGAGCGAAAGCCGCTCAGCAGCGGGCGGAAGCCACTCGCCGACAGGAACCTGGATTTCTCAGTGGAACGCTACTCCGATTGACATCCAGTCGCCGACGCCGGGAAAACTCGACGAATCCTGCGTCCAGGTGATGGTGACCGCGGCCGTGGAGGAGTGGTTGTAAAACAACATCCATCCGCCGTTGAGATCGTCGTGGCTGGAATTCGTCTCGGTCGCGTAGTGACTCGATAGGAACTGGCCGCCGGAAGGGCTGGTGATTCCGGTAAACGTGTTCCAGCCGGCGCCCACGGTCACGAGGATGACTTCATTGGTTTGCGATGGAGAAGCCGTCAGAGTTGTAAGGTTCCCGCCAGCGCCGTTGGTGGATTGGTCGTTAGTATTGCTGGCAAGCCCGTTCGTGCCGAACGAAGTGTCGAGTGGATCGCTCGACGCGCCGGAGATGTCGTAGAGGAACATGGTGCTGCCGTTGGCGGCGGTTGACCGCGGGTGCATCGTCCAATCGGGGAAATAGGTGCCCGGCGAGACGCCCTTGGCGTACCACACCGAGCCGACGGAAGCGCCACCATCGGTGGCCGGACTGATTATGTTTACGCCGACCTGGATGTAGTTATTGGCCCCGTCAGAAACTGAAGTTGGGTACGCACAGTCCGACGTGCTCGGGTCTTGGCAGCCCGAACCGAATAGGATGGCGAACATGTTGCCGGTGATGGGCATTTCGAGCGGGACGGAACTGGCGTCTTCGTTGTCCGTGTCATCGTGTTGCACGTAAACCACGCGGATGCCCGAGGGCGGAGCGGCGCCCGTGGCTGCTGGTTGGAACGCAGCGGCTGCGGTGATGAAGCTGGCCGAAGTGCCCAGCGTGAAGGATGGAGCGAACGAGGCCGTTGAGTTGTAGACGCCGTATTGCACGCAGGAAGGATACCTGTCGGCAATCATCGCGCTTCGCAGCGTCCAAGTGATATTGCTTTGCGAGCCTTTTGTACAGCCTGAAATCTGCTGGACGCTATCCACCACGGCTTGCTGGAAAACGAGGTCGCCCGAAGTGGTGAGCGCGTTGAGCGCCGGGGTCGAGACTGTGGTGCCGCTGCCGGATTGGCAGGTAGCTTGATCAAGAGCGCCGGCATTGAAGAACTCGTACGGCTGCATCTGCACGAATTGCGTGCTGCTTAGGTGAACGACGATGTCGGTGACGCCGGCGCGCACGCCCTGCACGTAATAAATGGCTGAGACCACGCCATTCGAGTTGTCCGTGCATGAGGCGCCAAGCTGGTAGGTATTGCCGCCGACATTGTCGGTGAACGACGGCGTCTGTGCAGGCGTGTTGTAGCGCAACTGCACGACGAGCAGATTGCCCGCGATCGTGGGATTCGGCAGCGGGCAGTGGTACTGCGTAACTTGATCGCTGGTCTGGTTCTGGTCGTTCGAGAGCGGGCAGCCCGCGCCATTTCCTGCATAGCCGGGAGTGCCACCGCCGCCGCTTTGATTCGCAACCGTAATAGAAACACCGGCGGAGGTGGTCTTGTTGCCGGAGGTGTCTGTGGCGACGGCCGTCAGCGTGTGGTTCGCATTGGTCAAAGTCGTCGTATCGAGCGAGAAATTGTAGGGTGAAGTTGTATCGGCTGCGCCGGAATTCGCTCCATCGACCTGCAATTGCACGCTGGCCACCGCGATGTTGTCCGCCGCCGTCGCCGTGACGGTGATCGTGCCGCTTTCCGTCGAACCGGATGTTGGAGAAGTGATGGAGACCGTGGGCGGAGTTGTGTCGGCGTTGACGGTCAGTGTCGCTGTGCCGCTGGAAATGTTCCCCGCGGAATTGGAGACGCTGACTACGAAGGTCGCGCCGTTGTCGGACGTCTTGGTTGCCGGAGTTGTGTAGCTTGACGATGTGGCGCCGCTTATGTTCGCGCCATTCCTCTGCCACTGATAGCTCAAGGGCGATGTGCCCGCAGCCGTGACGGAGAAACTGGCGGTCTGGCCCGCCGTTACCGTCATGCTCGCCGGCTGCGTGGTGATGCTCGGCGCCACGGGCGGAGTGGTCACTGAAGGCGACGACCCGCCACAGCGGCCCATGATCAAGACGAGCGCGACGATTGCTAATGTCAGGCCTACATTCCGGCTCTTCACGCTCATTTCGAGTCTCCCGCTGATGACTACCCTCGATTATAGGCGCAATGCAAGTAAACACAGAGGCGTCGTGAGGCGACAAGGGACCGCCCAAGCGAGGCGTCGAAGCGTTAAAGGCGTGGCCGAAGGCGATTCCGGAGTTTTACCAGAGGACAGACCCATCGCTTGAATGGGTGTCGGAGCACCAGTGAGTTCGCAGCCCGGTGCGTTTGGATTGTGGCTGAGCTGGGTTATGACCGCTTGCGATTGAGGCGGCACTGCGCCTGGGTGGCGCGTTGTTTGCCGCAGGCGAGCGCCATGGTCTCGAAGACGCGTTCGTGGCGGACCTCGGGCTTCTTGTAAGGCCGCTTGCCGCGCACCTTTTCGGCGCCGGCTTCCTGCGTGTCGTTTTGCAATGGACCACGTTTTGTCATATCAGCCCAACCCAGATCGTGGAGTTTCACCGCGCGCCTTTGCCGCCGCGCAAATCCAAATCAATTCAAATTCGCCTGCGTCAACTTAACGGCGCAGCCTCCGTTGGGCGGAGAGCCTATGCCACACGCCTGATTCGCGAGCGTTATGTAGTAGATGCTGGAAGCCTGCCCGGTGGTTCCGCTCGGAACGGTATTGTCGATCACAATTCCGCTAGTCCCACCCGTTGCGGGCGCTGCGACGGCAATTCCTGATGGAAAGCCGGAAGTGACGTTGAACGACATAACGCAACCGCCCCCGCCGCAAGATGCTGGAGCACCATTGTTCTGGACGCTGAAGAACATCAGGTCGGTCGAGTTATTTGAGTTGAAGATCTCCGTGCCCGGAGAGCACGTCGGATTCGTGAGATTGGCCGATAGGTCCAAGGCGTTCCCGTCGGTCGAGTTTTTCATGGTTCCAGCATTGTTGAATCCGATGCGATAGAGCACGGCGCCGTTTGCAGTACCGGAGCTGTTTCCTACGCCACAGACGTAGAGGAACCCGAGACTCGGATTCGCTCCTTCGAGATAGTTGTTATCGAATGTGCCGGAATAAAGAGGATTGTGGGCTGTAGGTCCAACGAACGCCTCGACTTCACCGGCCAGCGTCGTGGGCGCCTGAAAAACGCCGGCGCGAGGGATTGCGTCTCCGTTCGTGCCTACGAATACGAAAACTGTGTTATTCGTCGAATCCACAATCGGCCCGTCGTTGATCGGGACAGTGCTGCTGCCGGTGTTGATGAGCTTGGCCCCGACACAAGGTGGCACCCCGGAAACGCAAGTCCCGACGGTGCTGCCGGTTTCTCGCACGAACCTCAGGCGTCCGTTGGAACCACCCGCGTAGATGTTATTCGACGAAGAGTCGTACACCGGACTCGTCATGGCGACGCCGGCCGCGAATAGGGCAATGGGCCATCCGGCCGAAGTCACTTCTGCGGGCGTTCCCTGGAAGACGCCGGTAAACTTGTGCATACGTCCGATGTTGTCTCCCACGTATAGAGTATCCGTATCGTAGTCCACGAACGGTGCGGAGCCGGTATCTTCACGAGCACCACTGAATGTCAAACTGAGCAAGCAGGACCCGGCCCCAGCTTTACAAGTCGCGTACGCCGCACCCGTTACTGACGCCGTTCCTACCGCCGCTGGCCCTGCAATTGTGCCTTGGCCCGAGACCGGCCGCAAAATATGCAGCGCGGCCGTTCCGCCCCCGCCCTCGACATAGGCGATCTGCGTGCCATCGAAGGAAAGGACGGGCGACGTCGAGGTCGTGCCGCCATTCGTCCTCGTGTGATATGCAAACATTACGGTCGGGCCTGTGCATGCGCCGCCCGTACCGGCATAAAGATTGTTAAATCCCACGATACTCAGCGCCGCCGCGCCGGCCAGCTTGGTTGTGAACACGACATAGTCTGAGCTACAGCTGGCGCTGTTCACATCGAACGAGAACTTTGCGGGAAAGGCATTGGCGTTCATCGAAGCGCCCGCACCGAGAGAAACGCTCCAATCACCGCGGGATCCCTTCTGGACGTCGCCACTGATTCCGCCGCCCGCAAACGCCTGAGGCCCGGCCGCCGTCGCATCGTTCGCAGGCGCTCCGCCGGGCAAAGATGGATGCACGTGCCGCCGCACCCATTGCTGCACATAGCGGGGATCACGCTGCACGCGGAGGGCTTGCTCGAAAGTCTGCGGCGTGGAGAAGACGACGTGCCGGTGGGTCCAGTCGGTTACCAGGGAAATTCTGACGTGATCCGATGCGCGCCCCGAGAGTCCGACGGCCACGGCCAGAATCGCCAAAGTAGCTACAGCAAAGCGCCCAAGCTTCGCCTGTTTCTCATTCATGTCGCAAGCTCCCAAGCCGCGCGATACGCGCGCCTTACCCCCCAGTATGGTCTCTAAAGATAGCCTGCCTGCGTAATGAGATGCTGCCCGGCGCCGAAGCGATTGGTGTGAACTTGCGTTCTTTGCTTGGTTTCCCAAGCAGAACTCGGGGAGGTAATTCTACCCGCCGAATTCAGAACGGGGCCGGCGAGTTGCTGCGCGCTTATTCCGTCGCGTGCCGCGAGTGGCGCGGCTTTTCCGAGGGTTTGCGGTTTCGGGTGCCCCGAAATCCACGGAGTCACTGACGCTGCGCGGTTGACGATGGCGGTGGTGTTATTCGTCGCTGCACAAACATTATTTCGATCGGAAAAAAAATGGCAGGGAAAACGGCGTGCCACACTCCTCTCCCATTTAGAACTGGAGGGCGCGCGAGAAACGGCTTTGCGTGAGCTCATGACAGAACCATGGCAGCGGCGAGCAGAATTCCGAATAAGACGCCCTGCCTCATCTCTGACCAGCCTAGACTATTCACTTGCAATGGCTTCTGTCCAGCGAAAAACCAATAAAACCCGCGGGTCAGGACAGGAATGAAAGCGAGCATTACTAGAGCTGGCATCAACCGCCAGTGAGCGGCGGCACCCAGAACGGGGAGCAGTAGTATTTGGCCTAGAAGAAATCCTCGTCCCCGGCGGAGCTTTTCGCCGAGAGTTGCGGCGCGGGCCGCATGGAGACGCAGTTGCACGAAATGAATCTGGTCGCCCGCGAAGATCCAGTTGGCGGACCACAACACCCATGCGCGAGCATCCAGGCGTCCGGTGGCTACGTAATAGGCGGCCGGCGCGGTACACGTGAGACCGATTGCTCCCAGCATTTGCGCCGTCATGCGCAGGTTGCGGTTTAGTTTTATCAGCAGCGTCTGAGCAATGAATGCGAGCGCTGCGAATCCGCCAAGAAGCAGCAGACCGTGGTTTCGTCCATGCCAGAACAACGCTGCCAAACAACCGGCCGAAACTGCGCCCAGTCCAATGGACACCAGGAGCGAAGTGCGACGCTCTGCGGATGTGTGCGCGCTGAGGGGAGTTGTGCCCAGCAGACTTTCGACGGGCGTGCGAAGCCAGAATAAGGCAAGCGCGGCTACCGTGAACAGAATCAGCGGCCATGCGCGCTCCGTCGATGCCATTCCGACTGCCGCGCCGGAAAATAGTGGGACGAGCAGCAAACCCCAAGCGCCGTGCTCGCGTGGGATTACCAGGGCTCGAGCGCGTGGCTGCTGGAGAGAACGGACGCTCAAAGACTTATCCGCAGTGGCAGGCGATCTCATGCGAGCAGCATCCTACCACCGCCGAATCTCGCTCCGGGATGCCGGAAAAACTCAAGGCAAAACCGGGACGGTGGTGAACCCCGGCCCCTACCACGAAATCCCGCCGGCAAATCCGGCGCATGAGGCACTCGGAGAGGAGCTGTAGGGAAGCGGGGGAGACCAGCGGGATAGAACGCGCGGCAAAGTCAAAGGCGTGGCCGAAGACCCTACCCTTCCCATGCAACAAAACGGGGAAGGATGGGGCACCGACACTGCAAGACTTCGGAAAATGTGCGCCACCCGCGCACACCTCACTTCAGCGCGGGCGGTGCTCATTAAGACTATTCTCGCCGAGGATATCAGCGAGAATCCATGCTGCTCCGGCAATCGCGAAGGTCTCTGCGTTTTCGCTCCAATTCGTATGACTTTGGAGATCCGAAAGAACCAACGGCACCCACACGATCAGTCCAAAGATAACGAGCATCATTGTTAGTAGGCGAGCCGCGAGAAGCGCCAGTCGATTGGCAAGAAGAGTCACAGCCGCGAGTGCGAAAAATACAGTCGTCGCGATCGCCCAAAACATCTGACTTGGCGGAAGCCACTTGGGAACAAGCTGGGCCGTAGCCTCAAGATAAAATGCCTGTTCAAGAGTAAAGGAAGCAGCACAGATGCCCAGAAGAATTCGGCCGATGCGATTAATCGTTTCCCGCGACCATGCCGATGACAAGCGCGCATAAACGATCGCCGCTCCGGTCAAGAGAGAGAACTGCTCGAAGAAGTTGCCCCAGCTATTGTAGATCTGCGGAGAGGCGACGATTTCAGGCACGCACAGTGACGCGAAGAAAAGATAAACTGCACCAAGGACGAGTGCGCCCGTTTTCGCGGTGCGATGGAACTGAAGCGCAGCGCCGCCGAAGATCTGGGCAGCAGCGGCAGCGTAGACAATGTGACGCAGTTGATGAAAGTCGTTGTAGTCGTGCCAGACCAGGGTGATCAGGCCAGAGGCCAAAGCCGCCACTCCGAACACATGACGGCCGAGGTTTGAGCGAGGCGTTGATACGGTCATTTGTATTCAAACTCGCTCACGCAGAAGTGTCACGCCACAGCGCTGGAGCGTGAAGCAGCCACTCGATCTTGAAGCGTCGCGGAAGCCTCGTTCTTGATTGTTCGCGTAGCCCTCTGATCAGCCCAAGATTTTCGTCCGGGTGGAGTGAGAGGGGTTTACGAATAGCGGCCGAGCGCCGCGTTGACACTTGTCATCATCTCGCCTTCTTAGTTGCCGTGGCAGCCAATTCTCCGTCATTAAAGCTTCCGACTATCTACCACAAGTCCATGATCCGGTGAGATCGAACCTCAATGAGCGTCCGCGAGATCAGCCGTCCCGTCCGACCACTTGGCCACCGGAATCATAAATATGGTCAGCCGGTCCTGAGCGTCTTCAGATGCCAGAATCGGGGAGCTTGGCAGATTTGCGCCCCAAGTTTGAGCGTCGGTTTGCGGAACGAAAAACATCAAGTGCGGACGCCAGTGCCCGTTCCCATCACCCAAGTTCGCATCCTTCGACAGCATGTAGGACATCGCGCCGGGTTCCAGAGCGGGCAATTCCTTCTTATCGAAAGCGGCTTTGAGACTGTCAAACATTTGAACTCTCGATTGTCCCGCTAGCACCAACTCGGTTTTCTTGATTGCGAGTGGAAGGTAGGTTCGTACTGCTGGCCCGTTGAGGCAGATCGGACCACGCAGCTTGGGATTCCAGAAGTCAGGAGAGTCGATTCCGGAGGCCCACCCTCGTTCCACGATACATACGAAACTGTTCGTACCTTTGACTGCGGTTTCGTAACCGTGCTTTCCGAGCACCATAACTCCGGCATCGCGTGCGATGGATTCCGGAGCCGCGCTCCGCGCCAGGGCTATCTCGGCATCCCGATTCATCAGGTATTGCTCAAGCGGCGCCATGCTAGGGTACGGTGCTTTGGTGTCCTGGGCTTGCACCGGCCACGCGGCGCTCAACACGACGGCCAACACGATGACTGGCAATGCGATTGTCCTGACTAAATCTCGCTTAATTGATTTCTCCCGGGACATCGGATTCTCCTTGTGATGCGAAGCGGTGCGGCCAGCTTTTTTCTTCCTGGCCGCTTGGCAAGATACGTTGATATCAATATAATCTAGCTATGTCAATGCTTACAAAGCCTTCATTTGAGACCACCCTTCAGGTCCGCGACTCTTGCCTCTGTCTGCATGTTCAGCGAGCTGCAAGAGCGCTGGCGCGGCGCTTTGATGATGTTCTGCGCCCACTTGGCCTGACGAATGGGCAATTCTCGCTAATGATGTCCCTGAACCGGCCGGAACCACCAGGTATGGCGGCAGTTGCGTCCGTGCTCGCGATGGATCGGACCACGCTCACAGCCGCTCTCAAGCCGTTGCAGCGGCGCGGTCTGGTCAAGGTCGCAGCTGACGCGAAGGACCGACGCAGCCGTCTCTTGGGGCTAACGGCAAAAGGGCGAAGCTTGCTTGTCCGCGCCGTTCCAGTCTGGCAGCGCACGCATCTCGAAATCGAAGGCCTCCTTCATGACGGCGAGCCCGACCGCCTCCGGAAGAACTTGCGCGCGCTGTCCTAATCCTTTCAACAGGCCGCGAATCATTCTCTGTTCGATTTGCTTCAGGGTGGTGGCGACTCGGAAGTAATGGCCTAAGTTTTGATAAACGCGCAAACCGGACGAGTGGCTTCGGATGTTCGATAATCCGAGTTATCGAAAGTTGGGAAAGCGGCGATTCATTCCTGGCGCAGCGCGCGCATCGGATCTGTGCGGGTTGCGCGCCAGGCAGGGAGGAAGCAGGCGGCGAGCGTGGCGAGCAGCATTACGACAAACGCGAAGGCGAATGCTAGCGGGTCGCGCGGGCTTACGCGATACAGATAATTGCCGAGTAGGCGCGTCAATCCCAGAGCTGCGGCTGCGCCTAATACTACACCTCCGAGCGTCAACGCTAGACCCTTCGAGATTACCAGCCGCACGAGATCGGATGCGCGGGCGCCGAGGGCCATGCGCAAACCGAGTTCGCGGGTGCTTTGCGAGACGGCGTAAGACATCACGCCGTAGAGGCCAACGGCCGCGAGGAGCAAGGCCAGAGCGCCGAGGACGCCGAGCAGCGTTACGGCAGCTTTTTGCGCCGATGTCGAGCGGTCCACTTGCTCTTGCAGCGTGATGACTTCGTAGAGCGCCAGATTGGCGTCGAGCGCGTGAATCTCGCGGCCGAGCGTGATGGCAATTTCTTGCGGCGCGAGCGGCGTGCGGATAATCAGGCTTGCGCCGATGGCAAAATTCTGCCGGCCGGGAACGTAGAAGAACGGTTTTGGTAGCTCGCGCATGCTTTGATATTTGGAGTTTTTGGCGACGCCTACGACGGTCCTCCAGCGTCCTTTGACTTGCAGGCGCTCGCCGATTGGGTTGTTGCCCTTCCAGAACTGCGCGGCCATGGTTTCGTTGACGATGGCGACGAGGGTGGCGGATTCGTCGTCGGCACGGGTGAATTCGCGGCCGGAGACTAGCGGAATGCCCATGGTCGCGAGATAGCCGGGGCCGACTTCGTTGTACTCGACTGTGGGTTCTTCTTCCGGAGGGACGTTGTAGGCGTCAACTGCGATGGGGCTGGAAGAATAACTGCCGTAGCTTAGCGGCGCGAGGCGCGCGAAGGCGGCGGACTCGACGCCGGGAAGCGCGAGAACGCGGTCGAGCAATTCGTCTTGAAATGTTTTGGCTTGCTGAATGTTGTAGCCTGCGGAGACCAGATCTACGGCGGTGGTCAGCACTCGATGTGTGGTGAAGCCGGGGCTGGTGCTGCGGATTTTATCGAGACTTTTTATTACCAGGCCCGCTCCCACCAGCAGAACGAAACTCAGGGATACTTGCACGACGACCAGGCTGGAGCGCGCCCAGGATTTTCCGTGGCCGCCAACTACGCCTCCCATTTCTGTTTTGATGGCTGCGGCCAAGTCCAGCTTGCTGGTTTGGATTGCCGGAACCACGCCGAGCACCAGCGTCGCGAGAAGGCAGACGGCTGAGGTGAGGGCCAGCACGCGCCAATCGAGATCTCCGGGCAAGTACATCGAGACACCGCCGCGTGCCGGAAAAAGCAGAACGAGGGCGTGGCGGCACCAATGCGCGACTAGCAGCCCGCCGATCGCGCCGAGTAGGGACAAGAGCAATCCTTCGGTGAGCAACTGTTTCAGCAATCGCCCGCGTCCTGCTCCCAAAGCGGCGCGGACGCTCATCTCATGGCGCCTGGCGAAGGAACGAACGAGCAGCAGGTTGCCGACGTTGGCGCAGGCGATTAACAGCACGCAGACTACGACGGCTAGCATGATTCCCAGAGTCGGCAGCAGCGTGCCGGCGTTGTTGAACGGCGTTTCCCAGAGCGGCCAGAGGCGGACGGTGCGTCCGCGGTTCGTCAGCGGATAATCGTGCTCGAGGCGGGCGGCTAGCGCGGAGATTTCTTGTTGGGCCTGCTGCGGAGTGATGCCCGGCTTCAGACGCGCATAGGATTCGATCCAGCGCGCATTGCGATCTTCTAGTTTGTATCCGCCGCTCTCGAAGATTTCTTCCATGGAGGCGGGCACCCAGAACTGCATGGCCCAGCCCACGAACGTTCCGTAGAACTCTTGCGGGGCGACGCCGACGATGGTGTGCGTTACGCCATTGAGGCGCTGCGTTTTGCCGATGATTTGCGGATCGCCTTTGAAGCGGCCCTGCCAGAGCTGGTAGCTGATCACTGTTACGGGATGCGCGCTGCTGCCGGCATCTTCGCCGGGCAAAAATCCGCGGCCGAGGATGGGTCGCACGCCGATGGCATCAAAATAATTGGCGGAAACTATGCTGCCCAAAGTTCGTTCGGCGCGCTCCCCGATGCTGAGCGTGGTGCCGGTGATTTTGCTGACGAAAAACGTATCGAACAGCGTGCTGTTCCTTTGTAGATCGAGGTAGTCGGGCCAAGAGAGCAACGTGATTCCGGTTTCGCCGCGCGAGATTCCCGAGAGCGCCATCAAGCGCTCTTGATGAGCGACCGCCGGGTAAGGGCGGAAGAGGATGCCTTCGACCCAGCTAAAGAGCGCGGCGTTGGCGCCGATGCCGAGGGTGAGACAGAGAATGGCGAGGATAGAAAAACCGGGGCTGCGCCAGAGCATGCGCAAGCCGACGCGCAAGTCCATGAGCAAATGTTCGAGCCACTGAAATTGCCAGGCCTCGCGAGAATCTTCGCGTGCCAGTTGCACTGAGCCGAATTCGGCGCGAGCGCGGCGCAGGGCTTCGTCTTTCGCGAGGCCTTGGTCTTCGAAATCGGCGGCGCGCTCTTCGATGTGGAACTGGAGTTCGTCGTGCATCTCGCGATCGAACTGGGCGCGGCGGCGGAAAAATTGCAGGCGTCTCAGGAATTCGCGGAATGTGGGCATGGCGCGGTCCTCAAACTGTGCGCATGACGAGCTGAATACTCTTCACCAGCTTCTCGAAATCCCTGGCTTCGGAGAGCAGTTGTTTGCGGCCTTCGGGCGTAAGCCGGTAAAAGCGGGCTTTGCGGTTGTTTTCCGATGTGCCCCATTCCGCTTGTACCCAGCCTTTCACGAGCAAGCGGTTCAAGGCGGGATAGAGCGAGCCGTCTTCGATCTCGAGACCGTTGTCCGAGGCGTTTTTGATGCGCTTGGCGATGCCATAGCCGTGAAGAGGTCCGCGCGCGAGCGACTTGAGGATGAGCAGGAAGAGCGTGCCGGGCAAAAGCTGCGTGTCGTTTTTGGGCATTCGTGTTTCCGCCGCGTGTCCCGCTCCGACTAACGGCTCCGTCCCCTGTCCAGACTAGGGATAGCAGCGAAAGGGGAGCGTTGTCAAGGAAATCCGCGTCCGGCGCGGCCCCCTGCGTGATGTGTCTGGTTATGCGGCGGTACGTCCAATCAGATAGAGTTGAGCGACTGCTCGAATAATCACACAAACGGCGCAAGTGGTTCCCAATGTCCAATTATGCGACTAGCCAGAACTCAGTGGCAATGGTCGGCGTACTCGGCGGCTTCTTTCAATTCATGGTTGGGTTGTTCAACGAGTTGGATGGCTTTTTCCGCGTGGCCACCCAACTGGTCCTTATTTGCTTTTTGCGATTCGACGATTTTTCCGTACGCCTGAACGACGTGATGCTGCGCCTCCGCCAGGTCTGGGTGACGGGTGGGACTAATATCGGTTTCCGGCGCCTGGGCGAACGCAATGCCCATCAGCATTAAACCGAGTGTGACAGCCATCGCGGAATATTTGATCTTTTTCATTATTGTCTCCTCGTGTTGATGCAGAAAGTGGGCTGGAATCCTGCTAGCTAAATACCCGAAGATGCGATTTATGACGGGAATTTGGCACGTGCCCGATAAACAAGCTTGCCGGAGAGGCGCCATAAGGGGCGCGAGCTGGCGGGCAAAGTCACAGTATTCGGATTGATCAGGGGCTGCTGTTCCCGTGCCCGCTACATCCAGAGCGCATCCGGGTGTCCGCGGTGCTGAATGAAATCTAGCTTACAAACACTGCTCTTTCCAGACATCCTCTCCCGATCCCTGAGGCAAACGTGGTGACAATTGCCGCCGGAAAGCTATACTCGCGCGCATGGAACGCGAACAAGAGGCAATCAAGCGATGGACCGGTTCTGCTCCGTTCTGGGAGAAGCACCGCGAAATTATTCGACATATGTTTGCGCCGGTTACTGAAGCGCTTGTCGAGGAAGCGCAGATCGGCAGTGGGAACGTGGTTCTGGATATCGCTACTGGTCCCGGAGAACCTGCGTTGACTATGGCCTCGTTGGTCGGCGCGCAGGGCAAAATCTTCGGAATTGATCCGATCCAGGGGATGATCGATGGGGCTCGTCGAGAGGCAAGCCGCCTTGCGCTCAAAAATATACAGTTCGACGTCGCTTTTGCAGACCATCTGCCGTTCCCGGCCGATACATTCGATGCCGTGGTCAGCAGATTCGGCGTGATGTTCTTTCCGTCTCCGCTCGACGCGGTGCGTGAGATGTTGCGAGTGCTCAAGCCGGGACGAAAGCTGGTGATGGCGGTCTGGCATTTCGCCGCGAGAAATCCATTCCACTATTCGCTGTCGCGAGTCGTCGACCAGTATGTCGATACGCCGCCACTTGCGCCGGATGCACTGGATGCCTTCCGGTATGCCGCTCCGGGCAGGCTGCTAGAGATTCTGAAGGAAGCGGGCGTGACGGCGCCGACCGAGCGTCTGGTGCAATTCACAATAGACGCGCCAATGTCGGTGGAAGATTTTTGGGCCTTGCGCCTGGAGATGTCTGAAAAGCTTCGTGAAAAGATCAACGTGCTTCCCCCGGAGCGGATGACGGAACTGAAGCGTCAAACGCTCGAATCGATTCGCGAGTACTCCACAGACCGTGGGATTAGTTTTCCCGCTGAGATTCTCCTCGTGAGCGGAGCGAAAGGTACTTTCTCGGAGCCATTGACTGACTAGCGCGCTAACCGGACACCCAGCCATCCGGCCTGGGCCATCCATTCGATGCTCGTTGCTCGTCCCATCCGGTTGGTTAACTAGTGCGTGTCGGTTCGACCGTCGTCCTTGACTTCGCGGATGGCTGAGTCAAACTGGAATCCCTTCCTAATTGCTCCTCGGGTCAAAGACTGTCCATTTGTGTGTGGATAGGCGCCCGAAGAGTCGCTTGATCGAACCCGGACTCCTGAAGAGAGTCGCGGGCTCCCGTTACTGCAGAAAGGCCGAGCTATGATTTCGTCTGCTCTTGCAATGGACGGCTCCTACGATTACCGCCTGGTTGCCTTGTCGGTGCTCATCGCGGTGCTGGCTTCCTACGCTGCGCTGGACCTGGCCGGAAGAGTGACATCAGCGCGAGGGACGGCGCGCAGCGTGTGGCTCAGCGGCGGCGCCATGGCGATGGGAATTGGCATTTGGTCTATGCACTACGTAGGGATGCTCGCTTTTCGCCTGCCGGTTGCGGTGGAATATGACTGGCCGACCGTGCTGGTTTCGCTTGTGGCGGCCATTTTCGCATCTGCGATCGCGTTGTTTGTCGTAAGCCGGGAAAAGATGGGCCTCTATCGCGCGCTGGCCGGCAGCGTCTTCATGGGCGGGGGCATCGCGGGGATGCACTATATCGGCATGGCGGCGATGCGCCTGCCAGCGATGTGCGACTACTCCCGCGGGATCGTATCTATTTCAATCGTTCTGGCAGTCGTGATTTCTCTGGTTGCCATCTGGCTGACGTTTCATTCCCGCGAAGATACGAAATTGGGCAGTTGGCGAAAGTCCCTGAGCGCAGTCGCGATGGGAGCTGCAATTCCCATCATGCACTACACGGGCATGGCTGCAGCGAGGTTCCTCCCGTCGGCATCCGCCGGCGATGATTTGTCCCATGCCCTGAGCATCTCGGCGCTGGGGGTGGCCGGAATCATCATCGTCACGTTTATGGTTCTGGGGCTGACGATCTTGACCGCGCTGATTGATCGCCGCTTCACCGCGCAAACTCTGGCGCTCGAATTCAGCAGGCGCGGGGAGCTTAAGTTCAAAGGTCTCCTGGAGTCCGCGCCGGACGCCGTGATTATCGTGAACCGCGACGGGAAAATCGTACTCGTAAACTCTCAGGCTGAAAGATTATTCGGTTATTCGCGAGAAGAATTGGTGCACCGCACCATCGAGGCTCTTCTGCCGGAACGCTTTCGGAGCAAGCACGACCAGCATCAAGCGCATTATTTCGCGGCGCCCAAAAACCGTCCCATGGGCTCAGGTTTCGAATTCTTCGGCTTGCGCAAAGATGGGAGCGAATTCCCCGCGGAAATCACCTTGAGCCCGCTCGAAACTGAGGAAGGCCTGCTGGTATCCAGCGCCATTCGCGACATCAGCGAACGCAAACTATCCGAGAAGCGGTTGCAGGACAGCGAGAGCAGGCATCGCGCGCTGTTCGAGGAATCGGCGGATGCAAACTTGCTGATGAACGAAAGTGGCTACCTGGATTGCAATGCGGCCGCGCTGCAGATGTTTGGATTCTCAACTCAGGCTGAGCTCATTGCACTACACCCGTCCGATTTCTCGCCCCCGAATCAACCCGACGGCACGCCTTCGCGGCTGGCGGCCGACCAGAAGATTGCCGCCACGCTACGCACAGGCAAGCAACGCTTCGAATGGATGCACCGGCGCAAGAACGGCGAGGTTTTTCCCGCTGAAGTTTGGCTCACGGCGCTAAGACTGAGCGGCAAGCCTGTGCTGCTCGCCGCGGTCCGCGACATGACCGAGCGAAAGCTAGCCGAAGCGGAAATGATCAAGGCCAAGGATGCGGCCGAAGCCGCGAATCGCGCCAAGAGCGAATTCCTGGCCACTATGAGCCATGAGATTCGCACGCCCATGAACGGCATTCTCGGTATGACCGAGTTGGTTCTGGATACCGACCTTACGCCCGAGCAGCGCGATAGTCTCGGCCTCGTTCGCCTGTCGGGCGAGTCTTTGCTCACGATCATCAACGACGTTTTGGATTTCTCCCGAATCGAAGCGGGAAGGCTCGAACTCGAGCATATTCCCTTTGACCTGCGCGAAAGCCTTGGCGAAACCATGAAGGCGCTCGGCGTTCGCGCTTGCCAGAAGGGTTTGGAATTGATCTACGACGTTCAATCGGACGTTCCGGAAGCCTTCACCGGCATCCCGGCCGCATCCGTCAGATTGTTATCAATCTGGTCGGCAATGCCATCAAGTTCACAGAGCACGGCGAGGTTTTTGTTACTGTCCAGCAGGAATCACTTGACGCCTCCATCGCTTGTTTGCATTTTGTGGTGAAGGATTCCGGCGTCGGCATTCCCGCCGACAAACAACAAATAATCTTTGAACCATTCTCGCAAGCCGATGGCTCAATGGCACGCAGGTACGGCGGCACGGGATTGGGGCTGACGATTTGCTCGAGACTGGTGAAGTCCATGGGCGGCGCGATTTGGGTGGAGAGTCAGACGGGCCACGGCAGCGCTTTTCATTTCACGCTAAGGCTGGCTGTGCAGGAGGCTCCTCCTCTGCGTTCTGCGCTTCGCGAGGGCAAGCAATCTCTTCACCCCGAACAGTTGCGCGATCTGCACGCGCTGATTGTGGACGACAACTTCACCAACCGTACCGTGCTGACCGGCATGCTAAATCGCTGGGGCCTGAAACCCACGGCCGTCGAGGGTGGCCGGGCCGCGCTGCAGGCGCTCGAAATCGCAAAAAGCACCGGCCGTCCGTTTCCTCTGATCCTGCTCGATGGACAGATGCCGGAGATGGACGGCTTTAAGCTCGCGGAGCTCATCAAGAAGGATCCAGACTTGGTCGGCGCCACCATCATGATGCTCACCTCCGCCGGGCATTTGGGCGACGCGGCCCGTTGCCGGGAACTCGGAATTTCCGCTTACCTGGTGAAGCCGATTCGTCAGGGAGAGCTGCTGCAAGCGATCTGCCGCGAGTTGGAATTGGTCGCGAAGAAAGAACCATTGGTGACGCGGCACTCTTTGCGCGAGGCGCGGAATCGTTCGCGCATCCTCTTGGCGGAAGACAACGCCGTAAATCAAACACTGGCGCTGCGTCTGCTCGAAAAACGCGGCTATGTTGTTTCGGTTGCGAGCGATGGCCGGCAGGCAGTCGAGGCGTTCGAGAAAGAGGACTTCGATCTCGTGCTGATGGATATCCAGATGCCGGTGATGGGAGGTCTCGAGGCTACCGCTTGCATTCGCGAATTCGAACGCCCTTCAGGCCGGCACACTCCAATCATCGCCATGACCGCACACGCCCTTGCGGGCGATGAGGCCCGCTACCTTTCGGCGGGCATGGACGGTTACATTGCGAAACCGATTCGCACGAGTGAGATGTTCGCAACCATCGAGAGATTTCTGAGCAGGGTCGATGCGGATGCCGCGCACGGCGAGGTCGAGACGCCGGAGAAACTCACCCATCCGGGCTAGACGTGCTGTTTGCGGAAACGAAGCGATGGAGTGTGAACGAACTGCCTGGCCAATTCGTAAGGTGGAATTCCGAGGCGCATCAAGCGTAGACCCAAGGCCGGGCGGGCCGCCCTTCAGGCTCAGGCATCCACGCGATTCGAGCTACCGTCCGAACAGGAACTTGAAGAACGGGTGCGTCTTCGCTGCTACCACGTGATGCGCAGCGTTCTCGGCAGCTTCCTGGCTATTAATCTCGGTCGAAGCCAGCTGGTTCTGAGCTTGAGCGTCGATCTGAGTCGCAAACACCTGGTTTTGATTCTTGGAGGAAGACTCACGATCATCGTTGTTTCGCGCATTGGCGCTGGCAACCGCTGGAATTGCAACAATTCCCAACACCGCGACGATAATTGCTTTCTTCACGTTCATCTAAATCTCCTTGTGTGAGGCCGATTGCCTCGGGGTGCGCAGAAGATTGCAACATAGAGACCAAAAGGGTACACTCTCGAAGAATTCAGTAACTCACTTAATTTCATTTGGTTACAGACACCAAGAGTGGTGCGTGTGTCAAATTGTGGCAGGGGAGTATCCCAACAACTTCCCTAGGAATAGGAAATTCAATTCCCAAGCGGCTTCGTTGATATCGTCCGCGGAAAGGGCAAAAGCCGATTGCGTTGAGAACGGATGGCCAATCCGCCGAGCAGCCGTGCGGTTCCGACATGATTTGTTGGCGCGAGGAGTGGCAAACATCGGACGCTGAGATTCCCTCGAGGGACTCGGACAAGCTCTTCGCTTCGCTCGGTACGACATCGTTTTGACTTTATCCGCAGACACCAGCGGAGTGCCCTGACAAAACGTCGCAGTTCTCTCTCACGTTCGTTGTCGCTTCCGGCGTTCGGCGCCGGGCCTGCGTTCCTCTCGCGCTGACGGACGTAATTCTGTATTGTGACGCGGGTATTTTAAGGGGAGCGGCGTGCCACCTGTGCCATCTGCGACTCATCCGGTTCACGACGCGGTCTTCGGCGTCAGCTATGCGGCGTGGCTGCTTTTTGAGATTTTCACCGGCCGATCCCGGAAATCGAGCGATCCGGCGCGAGCGCGAGATCGCGGCTCGTTCTTTTTCGTTGTCTCCATGATATGGGTCGGAGTCGGGCTGGATGTTGCCTCCCGTTATGTTCTCCCGCGCGCCGCGATCGAGCGGATGCGCACGGAAATTTTCTTCGCGGGAATTGCGCTAATTTGGTTGGGCATCGCGTTCCGCTACTACGCCATGCGCGTGCTTGGCCGCTACTTCACCTTTGATGTCGCGGTGCACGCGGGGCAAACGGTGATCGAAGCGGGGCCGTATCGATTCATCCGTCATCCTTCCTACTCGGGTGCATTGATCACACTCATTGGTTTCGGCCTGGCGTTCGGAAATTGGGCGGGACTTTTCGCGCTGCTGGCGTGTGCGGGTATTGGATACGCGTATCGCATTCATGTGGAGGAGTCGGCGCTCATCGTGGAACTAGGTGAACCCTATAAGGAATACATGCGGCGCACGCGGCGGATCGTGCCATTCGTGCTCTAGTCGTGGAAATCCACGGCAAATAGTTTTTGCCGGCAATGGAAAGGACGGCGATGGGGAAGCAGCGTCTCGAAGCTTTCACCGATGGAGTCATCGCCATCATCATCACCATCATGGTGCTGGAGATAAAAGTTCCGTCGGGCCCGGGCCTCGCAGCCTTGGCCGCCAGCGTACCAATCCTTCTCACCTACGCGCTGAGTTTCGCCAACGTGGGCATCTTCTGGAACAACCATCACCACATGCTGCACGTCACAGAGCGCATCAATGGCACGGTGTTGTGGGCCAATCTCTTTCTCTTATTCTGGATGTCGCTAATTCCGTTCGTGATCCGCTGGATCGACGAAACGCATTTTGCCGCCATCCCCACCGCGGGCTACGGCGTAGTTCTGGCCATGTCCGCAATTGCCTACGTGTGGCTGCAGCGCTCTATCATCGCGGTCGAGGGCGCGCCCTCCAAACTGGCCCGCGCCATAGGCCGCGATCTGAAAGGAAAAATTTCGCTGCTGCTCTATATCGTGGGCATCGCCCTGGCCTTCGTCCGCCCGTGGCTGGCCATCGCCGTCTACGTGCTCATCGCGTTGCTCTGGTTCATCCCTGATCGCCGCATCGAATCCATCGCCTAGCTGCAACGAAAGTCCAGCCCGGACGCCCGTTCAGAAATTCTCCAGCAGCCAGATATTGAAGTCGAAGGTTTGCTGGGCAAATGCCAGGCGACGCCCGTCCGGCGACGCGATGACAGAGGAAAGAAAGTTGCTCCTCCCGCGATCCAGCAGCACGCGCGATTTTCCGTCAAGATCCAGGCGCGCAAGAAAGTAGCCCTGCTTTGACTGCGCTGCGACGATTAAACTCATACCGTCCGCCGACCAAGTGACGTCCGACAAATTCCATCCCGTCGTGAGCTGGAGATTGCGCTCCGCGCCATTTCGCAAATCCAGAATCCGCACCTGGGGGACGCTGGCCTGCTCCCAAATCCCGAAGGCAATTCGCGACGCGTCGGGTGAAACGCTCCAGGCTAAATAATCGGTGGCGGAACGCAGCTTGGTTCGCGCAAGCTCCTGTCCCTGGCCCCGCAGCGGATCCAGCGAATAAAAGATCACCTGACCCTGCTCCCAACGGCTCAGGACACAAGAATCGGCGGGGCGTGAAGGACAGGTGAAGTCGGTGGTGTCATCAAAACGTGTTTCCAAAACCTGTTCAGGCGGTCCACCGGCAACGGGGATGCGCATTACTCTCGCGTTTGTGGGAGCCGAGCCCAGGCTATCTCGTGGGGTAGACCAATAAAGAATCCACGCGCCGTCCGGACTCAATTGCGCGCCTCTCACCTCGTCCGGTCCCTGAGCCATCTGTTCGGCGGTGTCCTGTTCCAGTTGCTGCCTGAATAGCTGGCGGCTTCCCGTCCGATCAGACGTAAACAGAACCGTCTTGCTATCTTTGGTCCAGCAACAGGGGTAATCACGGCTCTCGCTTACGGTAAGACGCCTCGAAGATTCGAGGCGGCTGCCGTTTTCTTTGAGCTCGCCGACGAATACGTCGTCGCGCACACGTCCCTTGATCGCAGCGAGACGCGTTCCATCGCTACTCGCGTTCAGGAGCGTTCCAATCGAAATTGCCGTTCCCTGTGGCTCACCGGATCGCTTTCCGGATTGCGGGTCGACCCTAAATTCCATCACCTTGATCAGGTTTTCCGAACTCATTTGGCCCCGGGTGTAGAGCATTCGCCCGTCGCGCAGCCACAGGATGCGCGCCAATTCGCCGTTCGCCAGCTGCGGATCCGAAATCACAACGCTCTGCGATCGCCCGTCCGATGAAATCGTTTCAATATTGCGGCTAACTCCCGATGCATCGGATTTCATATACGCCAGACGCTGCCCCGCAGAAGACCATGCCGGAGGCGAGTAAAGTTCACCTTTGCCGGCGAGGATCTTATGGGGATTTTCTCCGTTGGCTCCCATCACCCAGATTTCAGAGCTGTCCTCGCTGAGAAATGCAATCAATGAGCCGTCCGGTGAAACTTCCGGCGCCCAACTCTGGGTTCTCAGCTTACGTGGCGCGCCGCCGAATACTGAGGTCACCCAGGTCGTATATCCCTCGGTTTCTGATTCGACCGAGAACACCAGCTTCTCTCCATCCGGAAACCACCCAACGGCCCAGAGATGCGTTCGTATTTCGTCGGGCAGAGAGATGTCATGCAGCTCTCCCGTTTCGATGTTGCTTAAGTGAAGGCCTTTCGTGTCGGAATAGGCAAGGTGTTTCCCATCGGGCGAGATAGCTGCGCCGACGATACGGTTCTCAGGCGGGCTGTGCGTCAACTGCCGCTCAGTTATGGGCTTGTGCGGGGCGCTCGGCAGACCTTTGAACCAACGAAACCCAAACCCGATCGCGAGAAGCACGGCCACGGCTGCCGTGGCGTAGAGCAATTTGCGGCGGAATAGTAGCGGTTTCTGGGGCGCAGAATCTTTTTCAATTGGAGCGGGCCCGCTGTGCCGGGCCGATTCGGTGTCGCGCTTCAGGCGTTTCGAGTCAGCGCGCATGTCGGCGGCGTTCTGGTAACGCAGATCGCGATCTTTTTCGAGGGCCTTGTTGATGATCTGTTCGAGTTCGGCCGGCAAGTCCGGATTCAGCCGCACCGCCGGAGTCGGCGCGCGATTCAAGATGGATTCGAATATGATCCCGGAAGTGTCGCCGCGAAACGGAAGCGCCCCTGTGGCCATCTCGTACAACACCGCACCAAATGAGAAGAGATCCGTGCGCGCGTCCAGCTCCTTGCCGCTGACCTGCTCCGGCGACATGTACGCCACGGTGCCAAGCGCGGAACCCGGACTGGTGAGATGCTCCGGCAGATCGTGAGTCGCGGCCGTTGCTTCCGTGCTTCTTTCCGGGCTCCCGGAAACTTTGGCCAAGCCAAAGTCCAACACCTTGGGGATTCCGCGGTTGGTGATGAAGATGTTGCCGGGTTTGATGTCGCGATGAACGATGCCCTTGGCGTGCGCGGCATCGAGCGCGTCGGCGATCTCGATGGCTACCGACAGCAGATTTTCCAGCGGCATCGGGCGTCCCCCGATGCGATGCTTCAGCGTCACGCCCTCGAGAAACTCCATGGCGATGAACGAATGTCCGTCCTGTTCGCCGATGTCGTGAATGGTGCAGATGTTGGGATGATTGAGCGCGGAGGCAGCCTGCGCTTCGCGTTGAAAGCGCGCCAGCGCGTAAGGATCGCGCGCCACCTCAGGTGGCAGGAATTTGAGGGCCACGAAGCGGTGCAGGCGAATATCTTCGGCCTTGTAGACTACGCCCATGCCACCGCCGCCGAGCTTCTCAATCACGCGGTAGTGGGAGATAGTGCGGCCGATCATCGAGGAAGTATCCGCCACCGGCCGTGCATCTTACGCCAGCACCCCAATGCAGGCAATCGCGCGACTTCGGTTCATCGCTGATCGCCACATCGAATCGATCGTCTAGCTGAGGTGGACAGCTTCATCGCTGTGCAGGTCCGCCCAACGCGACTGAAGCGAATGTCCACACCACCGAGTCGAAGCTTTTCAGCGGCCGGTGATATACTCCCGCCCAATCATGAGTTGTCCCGCCTGTGGAAGCGAGGTTCCTGGCGCAGCGCGCTTTTGCCCTTCGTGCGGCAGCGCGATGGATTTCGGGTCTACGCCCACGCTGGGGCTTGATGCCGTTCACCCCATCCCCGGCACGCCGCCTGCTTCGTCGCCCAAACGCGAATCCTCTTCCAGCGCCAGGAGTTCTTCTTTTACCGGCTACGAAGCGCGTTACGTTCCCGGAACTACGCTTGCCGATCGCTACCGCATCGTCTCGCCTCTCGGCAAAGGTGGAATGGGCGAAGTCTATCGCGCGGAAGACTTGAAGCTCGGCCAAACGGTGGCGTTGAAATTTCTGCCGAAGTCACTGGCACAGACCGAAGAGGCGCGCGAGCGTTTCACCCGCGAAGTTCGGCTGGCGCGGCAGGTCTCGCATGCGAACGTCTGCCGCGTCTTCGATATCGGCGAAATTAGCGAGACCAGTGATGCCGGTAAGACCATCACCCACACTTTCCTGACCATGGAATTTGTGGACGGTGAAGATCTCGCCTCGCTGATGCGCCGCATCGGCCGCTTGCCGCCCGACAAGGGCGTCGATATCGCGCGGCAATTGTGCGCCGGCCTCGCGGCCGCACACGAGCACGGCATCATTCATCGTGACCTGAAGCCCGCGAACATCATGCTCGATGGACGCGGCCGCGTGCGCATCACCGATTTCGGCTTGGCCGGGTTGGCCGCTGAAATCGGAGGCGCCGATGCGCGCGCCGGAACTCCCGCCTACATGTCGCCGGAACAATTCGCGGGCGGAGAAGTGACGCCGAAAAGTGATCTCTACTCGCTCGGCCTCGTACTCTACGAGATCTTCACCGGCAAGCGGCTCTTCGACGCTTCCTCCGGTGCAGAGATGGCTCGGCAACGCGACACGAGCGCGCCGACGCATCCTTCGCAGATCGTCAAAGATATTGACCCGCTCGTGGAACGCGTGATCCTGCGCTGCCTGGAGAAAAATCCTGCGAAGCGTCCAGCATCGGCGCTGCAAGTTGCGGCCGCACTGCCGGGCGGTGATCCGCTCGCGGCAGCGCTGGCCGCCGGTGAAACGCCATCGCCCGAAATGGTCGCGGCTTCGGGGGAAACCGAAGGCCTGCGTCCAGTGGTCGCGTGGCTTTTGCTGGCGGGAGTGATCGTGTCAGTCGCCGCGTCGATTCTGTTAAGCGCGCAGGCCAAGCTCTACCGCCGCGTGCCGCTCGAAAGACCGCCCGAAGCCCTTGCCGAGCGCGCCCGGGAGATTCTGCAGAGCGTTGGCTACTCCGAGCGGCCGGCCGACACCGCGATGGGGTTTTACGAGGGGATAGGTTTTCTGCGCTACATCGACGCACACGACAAGTCGAAGACCCGCTGGGACAACCTCGAGACCGGCGCGTTCGTGTTTTGGTATCGCGGCAGCCCTCGGCCGCTCGAGTCTTATAGCTCCACGTCGAATGCGCCCATGGCGCAGTCCGTATGGACGAACGACCCGCCACTGGATATCTCCGGCATGACGTTGGTCAAACTCAATCCACTCGGACGCCTGACACAATTCGTCGCCGTTCCTGCGCAAGTTGAGGAGCCGGCACGCGCTTCGCAGTCACCAGACTGGGCGCCGCTGTTCTCTGCCGCGGGGCTTGATCCATCCAAGTGGCTGTCTGCACAGCCAACCTGGACGCCTCCTGTTTACGGTGACGCGCGCGCGGCGTGGACAGGCTCGCTCGCCGAGCGTCCTGATATCCCGATGCGAATTGAGGCCGCGGCCTACCGGGGCAAGCCCGTTTACTTCGAGTTGATTGGCCCGTGGACACGTCCCGAACGCATGCAGCCAGACCAGCCGAGCTCCGCCGAACTGGCAACTTCGGTGTTTTTCGTTGTTCTGTCGATTTCACTCCTAGTGACCGGCCTGCTGCTCGTGCGGCGGAACCTTCGCTTGGGCCGGGGTGATCGTCGTGCGGCTTTTCGTCTGGCAGTTGTTGTTTTTTCGGCCTGGGGGGTCGCGTGGATTTGCGGCGCGCACCACGTCCCGACTCTCTACGAATTCGTGCTCTTCGTCCAGTTCTTGAGCATAGGGCTTCTGTTCTCCTGTATCTCCTGGGTTTTCTACGTTGCAGTTGAGCCCTATGTGCGCCGCCGCTGGCCCGCTACGCTGGTCTCTTGGAGCCGCTTGATCGCAGGTGGATTTCGGGACCCACTGGTGGGACGCGATGTGCTGGCCGGTTGTCTATTGGGTTCGTTTTCCATCGCTCTCGTAAGACTTGGATGGTTTGTGCCCTCCTGGTTCGGCCATCCTCCCCCACAACCATATTCGGGACCGCACTGGCAGTTTCTCGGGGCGCGTACGATCATTGCTTCGATATCTACCAGAGTGATCCTGGAGCTTTTTATTTCGCTTCTGTTCCTGTTTTTTCTGTTCCTACTCAGGGCCTTGCTGCGGAAGCAGTGGGCGGCAGCGATCGTATACGTTGTTGTGACCGCAATTTTCTATACAACAGGGAATCAAGCTGATTATGCTCCCGTTGTTTTGGTGTCCGGGCTAATCACTAACGCCCTGACTGTGTTTCTATTGATCCGCTTCGGCTTGCTGGCTGTGGTGGCTGCTGGCGTCTTCAACGATATCCTGGGGAGCTTTCCACTTACCACCCAAATGTCCTCCTGGTATGCGGGCATGAGCCTCGCCGGGATTCTCCTCATGGCCGCGATAGCGTTCTACGCTTTCTACACCTCCCTGGGCGGCCGGCCGGTCCTTGGAGGAGCAGTCCTCCAGGAGTGAGCGGTCGTCGAGTCGTGGGTAGGTCGCCCAGGCCGGTCGGGCAGCCCTTGCGGGCGGGCTCGCTCTTGCGCCGGTTCTTAGTAGGGGACGGATTTACCTATGCCCCCGGGGTGGCTTTGGGTTTGATGTGTGCGCAAATACCCAACCACAACCGGCGGGTGGTGAACCCCTGCCCTCGACTCAAAATTAGTGCGGAAGTACTCTTGACCTACTATTACTTCTACGTTATACAGGATCTGGTTGTCAGCGGCCCCTAAGCGCGGGGCTGCCTCTTCTGAGCTCGCCTGACGTGTGCGCGGAAGACTCAAACAATGTGGCTCACCTCTTTTTATCCTGAGGCCCCTGGCCGGGGCCGAAGGACAGTGGTGAGGCACTTTGGTGTGAATTGGCACTTGAATTTGAATTCGACGGCAACGGCCTCAGGTCAAAAGGACCTGAGCTACATCGGTGCCTCAGCGGCCGTCGATTTCTAATCGGGAAGGAAATTATTAGAGACGCCCGTAAACCAAAGAAAACAAAAGACGCGGCACCAGTCTAATCGGGAAAAAACACACTTTTTTCAAGCTGATTTCGGCTCGCTGGGGGACCGGGCGGCATCCTTGCCGCTCCGGCAATACCCGGCCGACCGGCCAGTTACTGCTGAGCGCACGGTCCATTGCCCCGCGTGGTTCCAAATGATTTCCTTGAATGGTGGCGCTTGTTGTTGTGAACGTCGCCGGGAATCAATTACCGATGCGGTGCGCAAAGACGAGGTTTGACTGGCGGAAGAAGCGGGCTCACGGGCTCGCTGCGCTCGTGGCGTGCGTGTGCCTTGCGGCGTTCTCGCCAGCCGGGGTGCGTTCGGCGACATTTGGGGAAGATGCTGTGGCCGGGTCGCGGCTGCTGAGCGAGAAAGAAGGGCGCGGGATCGTCAAGGCCGCATGGAAGCTGCAGCGGATTGGAGGCGCGCAAGACTGTTCGCACTTGATTCATCTGATTTATCAGAGCGCTGGGTTCGCTTACCCGTACCAGAGCTCGTTCGATCTTTATTCCGGCGCTGAGAAGTTTGCGCGGGTGAAATCGCCTCATGCGGGCGATTTGGTTGTTTGGCCGGGACATGTGGGAATCGTCGTCAATGCGTCGCAGCACAGTTTTTACAGCCTGGTGAGAAGCGGACTCGAGGAGCAGGATTACGACGGCCCGTATTGGCGCTCGCGAGGATCGCCGCGCTTTTACCGCTACCGGATCGATTCCGGCGTTGTGGATGTGGCAGCGGCGCACGCAGCGACAACGGAGCGAGAGGAACCTGCCGCGACGTACGCAGAGCAGCCTGCACCCGAACGGCGGGGCGAATCGGCGGGGTTTGAGCTTCCCGCGAGCATCGTTATTGGGGCAGCGAAAAAGCAGCCTACGCGCGAGGAAGTGGCCGCAAGCATTTCGCAATTGACGGTTGAAGATGCAAATGTCCTGAGCGCCGGTGAGGCGTCAAAGATTCAGTTGCCGATCGTGATCGTCACGCAGCTCAGCGTGAGCCGCGTGGAAATCAAGCGCGACCACGGCTGGGCATATTTGCAAGTTGCTTCCGCGGGCTCGATTGTGGGCGGGACGTTCCGGCCCGAGCAGCGCGAGGAGGAAGTTCGCTGGCCCTTGAAGCGCAACAAATCCCAATGGGAGGCGATTGCGCCGGCCGATCGAGTGTACGTGCAGCAAGACGTGGCGATTCGGAATTTGGCGGCGCGGTTGGCGAGGCTTACTGCGGGTGATGCCGCTCCTCGCGATCGCGGAGTTGTGCGGCGGGAGAGCGAACTTGCGAATTTGGTAGCAGGGTTGTTGGCGAGCGACTGAGGGCGATGGAAATGCCGCGTTGGAATGGGATTCCATTCGCGGTTCGAAAAAACCCGAGACAAGAACCAGGACAAAACCCAAAGCAAGACCGGGCCGGTCGTGAACCCCGGCCCCTACTCGGATTTCGTCAAACGGTCAGCCATCTCCTTCGGTAGCGCGCGCAGGAGACAGAGGAAAACGCCGTTGGTCCAGCCGAAGCCCACGACGTTCTCCTTGTATCCGGCGCTCACCGCTGCTTCTGAGGACCGCGTCACCGCGTTGTATTTCTCGCGAATCGTGCCATCGCGACGGAAATTTTCCGCCACTGTCGAAAGGAACTCGTACGAAATGCGATCGGCATCATCATTGAATCCGTAGCGCCGCAAGCCTTCGACGGCGATCAACACCGTCGGCGCCCATTCGTACGGATAATCCCACTGCACGCCGCTATCGTTGCGGCTCATCGCCAAACCGCCCGGCTGCTCGAACAATTTCAAATTGGCGTCCACGGCGCGCGCCTGCTCCGGCGTCGCGAGGCCGGCCCAGAGCGGATAGAAAGTCGTGAGGTATTCGTAGGACGAGCGCGTCTTCGTCGAGAAGTTATAATCGAAAAACATCCCGCGCTTCTCATCCCACAAATATTTCTGAATCCGCTGCTTTCGCTCCGCCGCGACCTGGCGAAATCCGGCCGCCGCGTCCTTGCGCCCTAGAATTTCGTCAATCTGCGCGGCATCCATCTCTTCTGCGTAAATCAGGCTATTCAAGCACACGGGCGCAAAGTGATCGGTGTCCGCGCCGTAGGGCCCGAAGCGGAAGGAAATATCAAATCCCGATTCGCGCATGGCGCGGTCGGCTTTGTAATACTCCGCTGCCAAGCGAACGTGCCCCGAAGGATCGCAGCCCCGCCGCTCCTGGTCGGCCGGGTCGCAAGTGGCAACGTCATATGCCGGGCCGATACCGTGATTCGCTTGCTGCCCGGCCGTAGACGGCACGACGTAGCCATGATCTAGCTCTGGATGCGAGAGAAAAAATCCCGCCACTTTCGCGTAATAGCCCGATTCATCCTGAAGGCTCTCGGGTGCGGGTCCTTCGCCGAAATCGTAATAGCGCGAAAGCCCGGTGTCGCCGGCCAAATGTTCGCCGCGCGACCAGAGTTGATCGTTACGCTTTTCGTCCGCCATTGCTCTGTAGAGCCATTCGCGATCATCGTGTCCGGACTTCCTTTCGGCCTCATTCACCGCCAGGATCATCGCAGTCAGAAACGGCGGCTGCGATCGCGTCAAATAATAGGTTCGATTCGCGTTCAGCACGCTTCCGTAATACGCCACTTCAAACAGGAAGTTATCGACCACTCCGCGCGCCAGATCGATCCGTCCGTCCTCGATCAATCCGCGGATGATGAAGTAGCTGTCCCAGCCATACATCTCGTTGAATCGCCCGCCCGGCACGACGTACTTGTTCGGCAGATAGAGCAGCCCGGGCGGATTGATTTGCGCGGGATCGATCTCGCCGGGTCCGTGAATCACTCGCGGCAGATGCGCGACTTGCACGCCGCACTTCGCGGGGAGCTGTTTCACCGCGGCAGTCTCGGGATAATCGTAGGGAAGATAGAGCGTCGGGTGCCCGGCGAGTTTTGGATCGGCAAAAGTCTGGCAATTGTCGAGCGAGCGCGTCAGCCGGTCCCAGCCGGCCGCGATGTAATGGCGGATCGGATCGAGGCCATATGCTGCAGTTTGTGGTTGACGAGAGGACGCGCCAGCCGCAATTAGCGCGAGCGAAAGGAGAGCAAGAAGAGCGAGTCGCGTGCCTCGACTCCAAATCATCGAATTCAGCGCGCGGCGAATCCAGTCCATCTCGGCACCAATCTCATGAATTTTAGCACCATGACAGAATCGCGCCGTGATCATGTTCAAACGCCGGAAGCACTCACCCAACAAAAAAGCCCCGAGGCAGGCGCCTCGGGGCTTGGTCGATCGTTGTCCGGCTCATTCGCCCCGTTCTGCGCGGAGCGAGCGAGCCGATGCGGGTTTAGTGACAGAGGAACGCTATACGGCACGATCCGGTGAGCGCGTCAAACGGCCGCGGATACGGCCCGGAGATAAACGGAATGAACTCGGGCGCAACCGGGACGATGCCGGCCGAAGTCTCGAAGATATTGAAGTCCGGTCCGAGCGATGCCGCTTCTTGGTTGAGAACGCTGGGAATGATGGGAGCCCATTTCCCGCTCCCGAGACGATTCAGCAGCGTTCCCACCGCTGTGATTGTTTCTGCCGGCGTGAAGGCGCAATGGCCCGCGCGGTTAACGAAGGTTTGGCGCAGCAGCTTCGAGTTATGCGCTTCCGCGACTACCTTCGCGTAAGCAGTTTCGTTCTCGTTGATCACGAGGCCATCGCCGACGGTGTGCATGGTCAGCACCGGAATGCCGATCTGGCCGTTGAAGATGATGTTCTGCGAGAGATATTGCACGGCCGCGGGATCGGCGGAGATGCGCTGCGTGGCGTTCAGGGTGTTCAGGTCGGCGTTCAAATCAAGCCCGGCTGCCTGATAAAGCGCGAGCACTTCCAGGAAATTCGGCGAGAGCAGCAACTGGATGCGGTAATCCACGCCAGTGTTCCACGAAGGATTGCCGCCCGCGCGCGCTTCGAGTTCCGCGCGGAAGGCGAAGACGAAGGGAAAATCAACCTCGCCGTCCCACTCGAGCTGATTCGCCAGTTGATCGGCGAAATCGAGGCGGCCGGGTTTAGGAGAAGTAGGCGTGAACCAGCCGGGCGTGTCGCCCATCGCAGCGGCGAGCGCTATTCGCGCTTGGCCCTGCGGTGTTGCCGCGGCAGCCTGGAGCGCCGCTTCGGCGATGTCGAGATTGGTTTGAGGATTGGTGATGTTCACAAGCTGCAGCCCTTGACCGGGCGCGACCAGCGTGGAGAACACGAATTCGGCGTCGAGCGCGGCGTTCCAGGTGGCTACGCCGCCGGCGAGCACGCCGCACATCGGCAAAGCGGCGTCGAAGCGATCGGGATAATTCTGGATGAGGCCCGCGGTGATGATGCCGCCGAGTGAGTGTCCCCAGGCGATCGTTTTGGCGGGCGTGCCGAACTGTTGCGCGAAAACATCGAGAACGGCGATCTGATCGGGCAAAGCTTCGTGAATGGCCCAGCCGGTGGTGGCGTAAGAAGAGCCGGCGAGAGCGAAGCCGCTGGCGAGCATGAACGCGCCGGTGGCGGGATCGCCGACGTCCTGCGCGGGATTCGCGCTGCCCGGAACCACGTAGCCGTGACTATAGAGAAAGAGAATGCCGTTCCAGTTCGCGGGAACATCGATCTGGTAGGTCGCGCCGTCGTTCAGAGTTCCGGTGACAGTCGTGGTCTGCGCGGAAGCGCTGCCGGAAAACGCAAGAACCAAAATCGCTGCGGCGACAAAAGAAAAAATCGCGTGTTTGCCAATGCGATGCATTTCAAATTCCTCCTCAATCAAAACTCGATCGTGTTGAAGCGGGCCTCAATAGTCCGGTGGTCTCAGCGTCATGAAGTTGTGGACGAGTCAATTCAATGCACGGTTCGTGGAGCGGGGTGGAATTACAGGCCTCAGCGACCGAGCGGCGGGGACTATACACCAGTGCGGCGGAAAATGCTTCCGTGGAATTTGTGAAAATAATGGCGCGGGAGTGACGGGGACTAGTCCTACTAGACCTGTGCTGTATGAAGCGCGGGGCCGGTGCGCAGATGGCTATGCTCTGGTCGAATGTATGCTTCGAGTTCCAGGAATACCGTCTGGAGAGTCTGTGATGTTACCACTTGTCCGTGAGAACGCGATAAGACGAACCTCAGCGGCTAAAGCCGTATTGATTTTGTGGCACTAGCGGCACGGCTGAAGCCATGCCCTGACAAAACTTCGGTGCAAGGAGAAGTCGTTTATTTGCTGTGGGCGCGGTAGAGGATTACACGGACCTTCTCTAGTGTGACCAAGCCGCCGCCGATCATCTCATCTAGGCTTGGGAGAATGCGCTCGACGCGCTCGGTGTCTTCGACCACTTCGACGACGATGGGCAGATCCTGTGACAAGCGGAGAATTTTGTCCGAGTGGATGCGGCTTGTGGAGCCATAGCCGCCGACTCCGCGCAAGACCGTGGCGCCGCTCAATCCTTCCTTGCGGAAAAATTCTACGAGTATTTCGTAGAGCGGGCGGCCGTGCCATTTATCGGATTCGCCGATGTGGATGCGCATCAGCGTGCGCTCGCCTTCGAATCGCTCGTGTTCCATGGGAATCTCCTAGAGAGCGTTGCCGAGCCGCATGCCGGCGACCATGCAGACGATGCCGCCGAGGACGCTTGCGGCCACATAAACGACCGCCTTCAGCCACTCGCCATCGTTCAACATGCGAACAGTGTCCCAGCCGAACGTGGAGAAAGTGGTGAAGCCGCCCATCAGGCCGATGGTGAGGCCGATGCGCCAGTCGGGGGGAACGGAAATGTGATTGAGGCTGAACTCGCCGATGACGCCGAGAAGAAGGCAGCCGAGCAGATTGATCGCCAGCGTTCCAGCAGGGAAGCGCGCGCCGACGCGATATTGAATCCAGCCGTCGAGACCGTAGCGCGCCAAAGTTCCCGTGGCGCCAAATGCAATCAAAAGCAGAATACGCACAATCGCTCCGCTTTCCCGGCCGCGTGCGCTGCAACAAAAAACTCCTGAGCGCCTCGCGGCACGCAGGAGTCATCAGTCCTTGTGGGACGGTTTAGGCGAACTCCATCGCCTTTTATGATCGCTGAAATTTTATCGTGACGGCGACTCAACGGCAAGCGACGCTTCGCCGTAGTGTCGCTAGCTCTCCCTCAGCGGCTAAAGCCGTAATCATTTGGCGGCCTTTGCGGCACGACTGAAGTCGTACCCTGACAAACCGTTCGCGTTGCCAGAAAGTCGCCGACCGCGCGCGTCACTCAGTCGCAGCGAACGCAGTGAGTCTGTGCTCGCGCATACCGGTCAGATCGGATTCGTCCACTTCCAGGGCTGCTTCCTCTTCGCCCCATTCGTGAGCTTCGCTGTGCTTCATTTTCTTTAGAAGCTCGGCAGCGCACTCGAAGCAGCAGAAGCCTTCGGTCGCCTGGCGGCCGCTTTCTTCGGTGTGCGTCAGCCACTCATAGTAGAAGATCGGCGCGTTCGACCAGCAGACGTTGCAGCGCTCCGGAACTTCGTGCATCGGATCGTATGTTGAAACATGTAGGCTTGCGCCCATTTCCCACCTCCCCCTTCTTTGAACTCGAACTTCTATACCTCCAAACTTACCGGCGTTGTGGCGGAACAAGCCCTGCCGCTAGCCGTTCATCAAATACTCGTGAATCGATTGCGCGGCACGCCTGCCCGCGCCCATCGCGAGAATCACGGTGGCGCTTCCGGTGACGATATCGCCGCCGGCGAAGATGCCTTTGCGCGATGTGCGCTGCGTTTCCGGGTCGGCTTGGATGTAACCGCGTTTGTCGGTGGCCAAGCCCGGCGAACTTCTTTGGATCACGGGATTAGCGCTGGTGCCGACGGAGATGATTGCGACTGATACCGGCAAATCGAATTCTGATCCTGCGATGGGGACCGGCCGCCTTCGCCCCGATGCATCGGGTTCACCAAGCTCCATGCGCACGCAGCGCATGCCGGCGAGCCAGCCGTTCCCATCCGAGAGAAACTCAGTGGGATTGGTGAGCAATTGGAAATCGATGCCTTCCTGGCGAGCATGGCGGACTTCTTCGGCGCGCGCGGGCATTTCCGCTTCACTGCGCCGGTAGATGACGTAGGCCTTGCGGGCGCCGAGGCGGAGCGCAGTGCGGATGGAGTCGAGAGCAGTATTGCCGCCGCCGATCACCGCGACGTCCTTGCCGCGCACCGAGACGATAGGCTCATCGTAGTCGGGGAACTTGTACGCCTTCATCAAATTGACGCGAGTGAGAAATTCGTTGGCGGAGTAGACGCCATTCAAATGTTCGCCGGGAATATTCATGAACAGAGGAGCGCCGGCGCCAGCGCCGATGAAAACGGCGTCGTAGCCTTCTTCCTGCATCAGCTCGTCGATGGTGACGGTCTTGCCGACGACTACGTTGGTCTCGAATTCGACGCCGGTGGCGCGCAGATAGTCGATCTGCTGCTTGATGATGTTCTTCGGCAGGCGAAATTCGGGAATGCCATAGGTCAAAACGCCACCGAGTTCGTGCAGCGCCTCGAAGACGCGAACAGCGTGTCCCCTCTGCACGAGATCGCCGGCAACCGTGAGACCGGCGGGCCCGCTACCCACGACGGCGACTCGTTTGCCCGTGGGCGGGACGGTGGGCATGTGGACGATTCCCGTGCTCTGCTCGTAGTCGGCGACGAAGCGTTCGAGGTAGCCGATGCCGAGTGATTCGCCCTTCTTTGTCAGAACGCAGGAGCCCTCGCAGTGATCTTCCTGCGGGCAGACGCGGCCGGTGATGGCGGGCAGAACATTGTCTTCGCGGATTTTGGCCGCAGCGGCAGCGAAATCGCCGGCGACGATCAAATCGACGAATTCCTGGACCTTGACGCCTACCGGGCAATGCGTCATGCAAGTGGGCTTCTGGCAGTAGAGGCAGCGCTGTGCCTCTCGCGACGCGAGTTCCGTGGTGTAGCCGAGATTAACTTCTTTGAAATTTGCGGCGCGTTCGATGGCGGACTGCTCGAGCATGTGCTGGCGCGGGATCTTCATACGCTCGCGAAGAGGCAGTGTGGCGTGCTTGATTGACGCGGTTTCAGGCATGCGACGATGTCTCCTGGGTGCAGCGATCCAGCGACTCTTTTTCGGCTTCGCGGTACATGGCGTTGCGATGCTGCAGGGTGCTGAAGTCCACGAGATGCGCGTCGAATTCAGGGCCATCGACGCAGGCGAATTGGCTTTTGCCATCCACCAGAACGCGGCAACCGCCGCACATCCCCGTGCCGTCGAGCATGATGGGATTCAGGCTGACGATTGTGCGGATGGCGCTGGGCCGCGTGACTTCCGCGACTGCTTTCATCATGGGGATGGGGCCGATGGCCAGCACGCGGTCGATGTGCGTGCCGCGGTCAATCATCTCGCGGAGCTTATCGGTGACCAGACCCTTGGCGCCATAGCTGCCGTCATCGGTAGTGATGAGCAGGACGTCGCTGACGAGGCGCAGTTCGCGTTCGAGAATCACTCTTTCTTTGTCGCGGGCGCCGACGATGCAGACGACGAAGTTGCCCGCCTTCTTGAGCGCGGCTGCGGTGGGATACGCCATGGCCGTGCCGACACCACCGCCCATCACCACAACCGTACCGAACTTTTCGATTTCGGAGGCTTGGCCGAGCGGGCCGACTACGTCGAGCAGAGTGTCGCCGGCCTCCAGGCGATTCAGAAGGCGCGTGGTCTTGCCGACCTCTTGGACGACGATGCTGATTGTGCCGCGCTGCGGATCGGACTTTTCGATAGTTAGAGGAATGCGCTCGCCCTCTTCGTAAACGCGGACGATTACGAACTGGCCGGGCTGCTGCTTTCTGGCGATGCGAGGGGCTTCGATCTCGAGCCGTTTTACTCCAGGGGCCAGAGATTCAGCGTGTGTGACCTTGAACATTTTTTCCTCGTGCAGCTGGGTCGAACCACTGCCCTTTCAGAGCCTTGGGCGACTTCAAGACACACATAGAATGCGCTGAGGAAGGCTTCTCTCTCCGTGCCAAGGGTCACCGAGAAATGTGACCGACATCACAAAATGGAAGATATTTGGCTGATTTGTTAGGACCCTGGCGCTTTGCCGGGCGGGGAACTGCAGGAACGAACTCAGTGGCCAGCTGTGGCCTTTTCGGCGCCAAGGCCCGTGTTGGAGCGGACCAGGAGCTCGTTGAATTTGTGGCGCGATGTGGGTTCGTGGCTTAGGAGTGTGCCTACGATTGCGCCCAGGAATCCTAATGGGATGCTGACGATGCCGGGATTCTCCAGAGGGAACCAAGCTTTGGCTTGGATCAAGTGCCGCGCGCTGCCGGTGACTGTTGGCGGATCGATCGCCATCAGGCTCGGGCTTACTAGAATCAGGCCAATGGAAGCCAGGAGACCGACGGCCATGCCGGCCACTGCGCCGGTGGTGTTGAAGCGCGGCCAGAAAATGGAGAAAAGGATCGCCGGCAGATTGGCGGAGGCCGCGACGCAGATCGCTAGCGAGGTTAGGAAAGCTACATTCACGGTGGGTCCTAACAGGATGGCGATGACCATAGAGATGGCGCCAAGCACGAACGCCGAGACGCGTGCGACACGCACTTCTTCGCCGGGTTTGCGTTCGACGCCGCGGTGAATCACGTTGGTCCAAAAATCGTGGGCGAAGGACGTAGTGGCGCTGATGGTGAGCCCGGCAACGACAGCGAGAATTGTGGCGAATGCGATGGCGCAGATGAAGGCGAAAAAAATGTCACCGGCGAGGGCTTGCGCAAGGAGCGGGGCGCTCATGTTGTTGCCGCCGTGGGTGGCGATGAAATCGCGGCCGACGATGGTGGCGGCGCCGAAGCCGAGGAACGTGGTCATGATATAGAAGCTGCCAATGAGCGCCATGGCCCAGATGATGCTGTGGCGCGCGGTCTTGGCGTCGGGAACGGTGTAGAAGCGCACGAGGATGTGCGGAAGGCCTGCAGTGCCGAGAATCAGCGCGAGACTCAGAGAGATTAAATCGAGCGGGCCGTACGGGGGCTTGTAGCGAAGGCCGGGCTGCAGAAAATCTTTCACTACTTCGCGGCCTTGATCGTGATAGGTGACGTGGCCGATGGCATCGAAGAAGGAATAGAGGCTGAAGTGGAAGTGGGACATTACGAGGAAGCTGAGAAGAATCGCTCCGATGGTGAGAAGGATGGCTTTGACGATTTGCACCCACGTGGTGGCTAACATCCCGCCGAAGACGACGTAGACGATCATCAGCACGCCGACCTCGATCACTGCGGTGCTGAAGGAAATGCCGGAGCCTTTGAGGAGGAGAGCAACAAGGGCGCCGGCGCCGACCATTTGCGCGACCATGTAGAACGTGCAGATGGTGATGGTACTGAGCGCGGCCATCGCGCGCACGGGACGAGGTTGCAAGCGGTACGCGAGAACGTCGGCCATGGTGTACTTGCCGGAGTTACGCAGCGGTTCGGCGACTACCAGCAGTAGCGTGAGATAGGCAACCAGCCAGCCCACCGAGAACATGAAGCCGTCGTAACCCTGGAAGGCGATGATGCCGGCAATGCCGAGAAAAGAGGCGGCGCTCATGTAGTCGCCGGCTACGGCGACACCGTTTTGCCAGCTTTTGATCTGGCGGCCCGCGGCGAAGAAGGCGTTGGCGCCGGCGGAGCGCCTGGAAGCCCAGTAAGTGATGCCGAGGGTGATGGCGATGAAGATCAGGAACATTACGAGAGGGGCGGACATGACTTATTGGCCGCCTTTCTCGTCCTTGGGCTTTTGCGCGGCTTCGATGATGTCGCGGGAGAGGGCGTCGAAGCGATCGGCCGCGCGAACGTAGAGTGCAGCGACGATCCAGGCCATGAAGAATTGCGAGAGCGCGAACAGATAGGCGAGATTGACGTCGCCCCAGACTTTGATGGTCATGAAACTGGGGGCGTAGCCGACCAGGATGGGGAGCAGAAAGTAGAAAACCATGAAGAAGATGAAAGCTGGGACGATGAAGATCTTCTTTGTGGCCATGAGGTCGCGGAATTCCCGGCTTGCCGCCACACGATCCCAGACGGTCTGAGCGTTTTGATCGAGCTTCGTATCGTCTGGCATTGATCTCCTCTGCGTCGAGAGTTTCGGCTAGTTCAGTGTTCGCCGGTCGGGCGCGTGAGTTGAGCGGCGCGAATCCTACAACGATTTCCGACGAGCTGTATACAACCTCTGAGCTCGGCACCCGGCGTTTCCTGATTGATGCCGACGCGTAGTCGGATTTGAGATCGCAGATCGTGGCGACAGCGAATTCGAGGGAATTTCCGCCGGATCGCGGAAATAGATTGTGGGAGGACGTTGCCGGTAGCGAATTCCCTGACGAGCCGTTGCGCTTCAGGAGTGCGAAAATCAGACAGTATCCAGCCCGCGGCTGACGTGGCTAACGCGGGGGTCTTGTTGCTCTCGGGTGCGCGGCGCAGACATGGGCTGCAAACTCTTTGTCGCGCTGCTGCTGGTATTGAATCATCATCTCGTCAATCGTTTTGCCAACGGGCGGCCCTGTCGGGTTAAACACCCACGCGCAATCTGAGCAACCCCAGCCCTGAAAATTCTGTTGGACAAGCCATACCAATTTGCGACGCCTCGCCTCCATGGCCCACCTCGAGATTCGGTGCGTTTATGTCCGTTTGCAAAACGATCGATCCGTGGACTTCGACGGCACAGCAACGACAAGCGCCTCACTTTTCATCGCCCTGAGCGAACTTCTACCGAAGTCGCTGCTTTTCGAGCGCACCTGAAGATGCAGGTGGATAATCAAGGCGGTAGAGACTAGCGATAGAACGGGGTGGTTGTCTGTCGGTTATCCAACACTGGGAAGAATTGCTATCTCAATCCGAGGTCATCCTCGAACTGCCGAATGACGCTGTAGCACTCACAGGCGGATTTTTCGAGTTTCCTGCGGTTCAGAATCTTTACCGCACCGCGCACGTATTCCAGGATTCCCTTTTTTTGGAGCACGGACGCCGCCAAGCTTACACTGGATCGATCTGTACCCATCATGGTCGCAATGAAATCGTGTGTTATCGGCAGCATTCCGGAATCCACCCGGTCCTGAGTCATCAGTAGCCATCGCGAGAGGCGTTGCTGTATATCGTGCAGGCGGTTGCACGCCGCCGTCTGTGCGACTTGCATGCCTTGAAGTCCGGAATGTCTGTTCAACATCGTCTGCAGCTGCGGAGCCGACCGCAATATGCGCTCCAGTGCACTGCCCATCATTCGCGAGGCGTCACCGGCGATCTGGATAATTTCGCGCACTGGGCTTCTGCTCAGGCCGGCTGCCAATCCGGCCCCGACATAGCCCTCGTTACCCACGACACCCACTTCCACGGTTCGACCGTCTTTGGTGACTACAACTTGAGAAACCATCCCGCGGTTCGGGAAATAGACGAACTCGATATTTTCCGCCGGTTCGTGGAGACTGAGATGATGCGGCAAGTTGATATAAGTCAAGTCGGGCCGCATCAATTCGTATTCACCGTCGGGCATGGCCAGCAGAATTTTGTTCCTTACCGGTTTTCCGGCGATGTTGGTTCGCTCGTCTGCCTGCGCGGCTCGAAAGTTTTTTCCAGTCATGTCACCCTCGAACACGGTTAGACACGCGAGTCCAAGCCGACCCACTGAACCGGTTACGGCTCATGGCGCGAAAAGCCTGTTTGACTCGCGGCCGCAAAAGATAAGCCAGCATCCAGACGGCCGCTGCCATCACGAGCAAATGGCAAACGATCATCGGGCCTGCCGGAATCACAAGATAGCCCATGAACGTGAAGAGGCTGAAAATCGTACAGGCAACACCGACGGCGATGGCTACGATGGTTACGATCCGCGCCCACTCACGCAAGTTCAACACGCCAACGGCCACATAAACGGCAACTCCTGCGAGAACCAGCAGTGAGAATCCTCCCGCGCCTCCCATCCCGGCGATCGCCACTGAGGCCGGGTCTCCCGCATCTCCACCAGTCATTCCGACGACGGCAGCGAGGAAGAGCGCCAAAGAGCCCAGTGCGAGAAGCGCCGCTCCGAAGAATGTCAGAATTGCGACGATGGTCACGCCGGTGGGGCGCTTCATAGTCTTACTTACCTCCAGCACTTCGCATCACATTGAACGCAGAGTCACACTGCTCGTCCAGAGCACGGGCAAGCAGCGTGACTTTCGGCTTTCTCGTCCAGCGAAACGCCATTCTTAATCGTGATCTGGATGGCTGTGGCGCCAGTTCCAGTAATTCCTCTGATTCTTGTGCTTCTGCTTTTCGTACGGGCGATATTCCTCGTGCCGCTCAACCAGATAGCCGCGGTAGGCGCGGTCTTCACGGTCATCCCAGTTGTGATAGTCGTGGTGGTTCGAGTCGTAGACTCGGACCTGAACGCTGGCTTGCGGCGGCGTTGCAGCGGCCGCGATGAAACCGGTTGCCGCAAGGGCAGCTGTTAGGATTAGTGCGTGTACGACTCGATGTGCACGGTGCATGTAAGAGTCCTCCGGACCGCGATTCTTGGATTCCCAAGTTTGAAACCACGGTAGCGCCTACTGTGCGCCTCGCGCAGGTGCAAAGATGTCCTGTACAGCACACATGGAGAGAAAGATGGCTAACTGGACTTGAGATCCCAAATCGTGGCGACGGCGAGTTCGAGGGAATTGCCGTCGGGATCGCGGAAATAGATCGAGGGAGGGTTGTTTCCGAAAGCGAATTCCTTCTCGATGGGGATGCCGTGCTTTTGCAAGCGCTCGCGCCAGGCGGGGAGTTCATCGGGCTCGACGCGGAAAGCTGCGTGGCCGGCGCCGGTGGTGCCGTGCGGAGGCAACACGCCAGGCAGCTGGGTCACGTCGGCGCGGAAGATCAGCAGGACGCTTGGCCCGTTGCCGACTTGAAATGCGGCGCCACGGTCTTCGGGGAAGACGGCATCGTTCATGAGGCGAAGACCGAGCACATCGCGATAGAACGCGACGGCGCGCGTTAGGTCGGTTATACACAGCGAGGTCTCAAGGATCGCGTGGATGCGCAACATAGTTGGCTGCATTTTAGCCGAGGTTTCGCCGGTGAACCACTCGATGCGCTTTGCTGCACGATGTCGAGACTGAAATTGAAAGGAGACCGCCTGCGGCTAATTCCAGTGATGGTAATGCCACCAAACCTTCTGCAAGTCGAACGTCGCGCCACGGCAGAGATAGATGGGAGTATTCTCTTCGGCCATGCTGAAGCGCTCGTTGTGGTCGAAGGCCTGCCACGAAGTGCAATTGTCCTGAACATCTTTGAGGCTGAACTGCAGAAAAATTAAGTTTTCGTAATGCTCTGCGGGTGGGCCCCAATACCAGTAGTTTTGGTGGCGGGAGTAGGCGCGGGGCAGGCCTAACTTAGGACCGAACGTATCGATAGCACCGGCCTCTCCGTAATTGCCGGCTAAGATGCCGGTCTTGGCGCGCTCATCAGGTGGCAGCGAGTTGTAGATGCCGGCGACTTCGCGGACCATCTCCGGCCAGCCAAACTGGTCGCCGAGTGGCTGCGGTAGAAGTCCCTGATGGTTTACTTCGTCCTTGGCCGGTTTGAACCCGATGGCTTGCGCGTAGGCCAGGAAATGTTCCGGCGAAAGCATCCAGGTGTCGAGCGGAAGCATGGGTAAGGTGCCGAGAAGAACGATCGCCACCACGGCGGCTCTGAACCAGCTTACGCGTGGCGCCAGGCAACGCTCGATGGCCACCACGCCAGCGGCTAAGACCATGGGATAGATGGGGAATAGGTAATATTCCTTGGCGTGCGCGAACTCCATGGTCACGAAGAAAATGATGAAGGTCAGGCCGAGCATCCGCCAGCGCTTTACCCATAACAGCCAGCCACACCCGAGCAGCGCCACCAGAAACAGCACCGGATCTATAGTGAGAATCTGCTGCTTAATGAACGCTAGGGGCCCGAGGATAACGTTCTTTCCCTCGCGGCGAACGTTCTCCAGATCTTCCAGCGTCGGAAAGTGATGGTGAACCTGCCAAATTAAATTTGGCAGGAACAGCGCAGCCGCAATGGCTAGCGCCAGCCAGATCCACCGATTCAGCAAGTCCCGGCGTTGGCGCGACAATAGCAATGCAACGGCCACCGAGAACCCGAAGAACAGCGTGGAGTGCTTGTTCTCGAGCCCTAGTCCGGCGAGCAGGCCGAACCACAGCCACAGCCTCGACTCGCCGGTGCGCAAAATCCGGGCCACCACGAGGATGCAGCCCATCCAGAACAGCGGCTCGAACGCGTTCATGGTCATCAGGCTGTCCGACCACAACATGGCGGGGCAGAGCAGCACGCAAAGCCCGGCGAGGAACTGGGCGAACCTTCCGCCTCCGAGCTCGCGGGCGATTAAGATGGCAATAGCCACCAAGGCCGCGCCCGCCAGCGCCGGGAAAATACGCAGCGCCGCCATTGAACCGCCCATCCACAGTGCCATCTTCGCGTACACGGCGACGAGCGGCGCGCTATCCACGTAGCCCCAATCGAGATGGCGGGCCATATCCAGGTAATAAAGCTCGTCGCGGAAGTAGCCGTAGTGCCGGAGGCTAGTGAAGATATGCAGCAGCAGCTTGGCTGCGCAGAGGCCAATCAAAATCCCACCTGCGAGAGGCGAAAGCGCCGGACTGCGTAGCTCTTGGCGCAGCGGATCTGGTACGGGTTGAGAAGTATCCGA